>Ga0209512_1000559_pt1 | contig 58659 bp, 55 predicted proteins | sample frozenSSSSmetaG_FD_184142 | JGI IMG/M metagenome (GOLD analysis project Ga0209512, IMG submission 184142) | Glacier valley bacterial and archeal communities from Borup Fiord, Nunavut, Canada, to study Microbial Dark Matter (Phase II) -... | ecosystem: Environmental > Aquatic > Freshwater > Ice >...
GATTGAGTAATTTATACAGGATGCGGGGAGAGTTGCGCCCGTAACGGGCAAAGTGGGGCCAGGTGCACCCGCTTGTGCCTTGAAAAAGGTAACTACGTCGCGAAAATCGGTCAAAAAAAGAAAAATTGCCGCATTTTTTGATCTGATTTTAAAAAAAATGAAGCCCAGTTTATTGGGGGAGTGAATTTTGATTAAATCTGCGTTTCCTATAGGTATTTGTTTATTGTCCTTAAATCTTCTGTCGGGTCCACCTTTTTTATTTACGTACTTCCAAGTTTGATCGATAACTTCAGAATCTTTTGGAACTTCATCGTCCTCAATGAATTGTTTCAAGACCGAATTAAAAATTAAATCTTTATAATTGACAGCCCCAATTTCGTTAGCCGAATAAACTAACAACCTATCGGGCATAAAATAAATTGATATTAAATCCGATTTAATTAGAGGTACTTCTAAATTGCATTTAACAAGAGGTGGTAGTCCCTTACTAAAAGTTGCTTTTTTACGTGTGATTAGAGTGCCAGCACCAGCATGATATTTACTATCACTTACAGATCCCTTTGAATTGATGCGCCATTTTTTATGACACTCACTCAGTTTTAAAAAGGCATCATGGAGTGTTTCATAAGCATTCTCATTAATTGGATCTAACTGGTAACAAAGCACAACAGATTTTGCAACTCTATCTCGAAGAGCTATGTATGCAGTAAACCCAATCAAAGACAAAAATGCCAACATAAGTAACCAGTTTGGCGCGTATTGAGCTAGGAAACCAAGCCCAAGCAATCCACTTCCAAATGTCCACTTCCAATAATGTGGACGTTTGGCTTTATCGTTTAATTCACTGATTAAAGATGATGAAGTTTCATCCTGCATACTTGTTAAGGGCCCGCTTTCAATGTGAACCATTTGATCAATAACTTTATTTTGTACAGGCAGGGAAACCGGATCTATGTAATCTGTACTTTCACCTTTGCTCACCTTTGGTGAATTTAGAGTGGCTCTATAAAAAAGACCATTGCTGCCAACTGTAATGTAATTTCCGCGTGGTCCCATTCCTACACGTAATCCCTTAATTCCAGTGGAAACTCCAATTCCTGATTTTGATAAATTAAATCGGAAGGGGCCAACGCTTACGCTTTTTCTAATATAAAAACCCACAATCATTCCAATCAATAGTTAAATTAAGACGCCGACTAGCAAAAGCCAGTTTTTCCAAAAAATTTGCCCCAAGAATATCGTAATCATGTATTAGATTATTTACAGGACCTTCCCACCTAGCCAGCAACCGGACATTTGAAATTAGCCCTGACATATGGTGCAGTAGCAAAGTTGCAATGTCTTTTTCCAAGAAGATACGTTGGTCTTTTCAAACTGCGATTGCAACTTCCAAATTGAATATAGATAAATTGTCTGAACACTTTATCTAGTTAATAATTTGACGTTTGAGAGCTCAAAGAAACTCATCACGATAATGATTCGGTATGGTTGATGTGACCTAAATGAAGCTTATGTTCAAGTTCCCCGTTTATATGGATGACACCGATGGTATGAGTGTATTTGCTATTTTCCCTTCCCCATCCCTTCTCGTATCTATATAACCGGATAAGAATAAGGAGCTCCAAATTAGTATCTCGCAGAAGAGTTGATAACGTCTTGAACGATATCAATAGACGTTGGCCTTTTTCTGGATCATCTCCGCCATAAGAATGATTCGATCCCCATACCTCACTTCGAGTGCTAACCTGTCCATCTTGATCACGCCATGCTCGCCCATGTACTTCCGATCGAACAAGGCCGAGCTTTTCAGAGTAGTCGTCCCGAAGGCGAGCTCTGGCCCCAGCATATGAAGATCCATACGGATCGCTGCCATCGAGTCCGGAGGAGTAATTAGGCAAAGCCACCAGAGGAATTCCCTCAATGTCTTGTAACTCGCCGTATTGGTATACATCATGAAATGGAAGCCCAACGTGAAATGGCTTTTCCTTCAGCAGCTTTGCGATTGCTTTGGTGACTATTTCTGGTTGAAACAGCGCCGAAGAGATACCTACACTCACCTCATCGAATGAATCCCAACTACCATAGATTGCGATTTCTTTGACTTCTTGCTCGCTGACAAATACCAAATTGTGTAACTTTTCTTTGTCGCCCGTAAGCACTACTTTTCCCGCCGACTCTTCAAGCAAATTTTGGATCAGGTTGGTGGGAATTTGATCCGTACCATCAGAAAGCCAATACCCATCACTCCTTGTAAGAGAAAAAGCCTCAAACCAGGAATTCCATGGCGTCTCGTCATTTGTCCAATACTTGTGAATTTTTTTTGTTTTGAGCAAAGTGCCAGCCACGATGAAAAGCGAATGCCAAGCAAGATACTCACCATATACCTGGTCCTCAGTACGTCTATCATGCCAGCGTTGCGACTGCCCCCTCCCGCCACTGTCATCCATGCTGCTGACAGTTGGATCTATGCTTCTGACGGTGTCCGCAATTGAATTACATATAGCCCAAGTGTGCTGGCCAAATAGCCTACCTAAGTTATCTGCTTCAAGTTTTCGAAAGTCATAGTCAAAACGAAATTCTTTTTTTGGTTTCTTGTATTCTTTTGAATTGGCGGAGTATGAGTTATCACGATCATATCTGTCTTCTTCGGGCAGAAAGGGCGATACATTTACGACTTTTAGCGCGGCGCATTCCCCTTCGTTTAAGTTAATTGCGTTACGCTCAACCAGTGTAGTTAAAGTGGCGCTGGCAAAATGTTGCATCAGTACATGCGGGACTTCAAGATTAAGAGCACACTTCAACAATACTTCCTTATAGCGCGCAACCTGCATGGGAAAATCCTTAGCCACCCTAGCCAGCGCAATTAGTAGCCAAAGACGTGCATGGAGGAAAAAAACTTATAGTTCTTTTGCTGAAATGACCCGGCATCGGTCGTCTCAAATCGTGCCACAAGCGCATCTAATACATTCCAATGTCCAAACTTTGCCAAACTACAAATGCTGTGTGCCGCCTGCCATCGCGCGTGCTCTCGCCTATCCCCCAGTACAAACCAAACTAACCCAGCAGAAATCTCAACGTCTCCATTGCTGGGGTACATACCTGGCGTCCAAGGTCCGTCCAGAACACTGGATGACAATTGAGCTGCCTGACTCCGAAGTAGCCGTGTCAATGCGCTTTGTCCGATACCCTTTGCGGCGTGAAGACATATATGCGACGCTAAAGCAAGCCAAACCGGACCGGGTATCAGCAACTCAGACCTCGTAAGTTCTTTCACCACCTCAATAGCAATATCTTTATAAGAGGCTTCCGATAGCGCCTGCAGATCACCGAGCAGAACCCCATTTAAACATTTATCGCTTACGAGGATATTTGCATGGGTACTAACTAGACGAAGTGCCGTTTGCTTAATATGTTGGACTATAGATTTCGACGAACTCTCCCATGCTTTCTTACAGGCGCTCAGTTCGCTTCGAACTTCATAAAAATTAAGCACATCACTTGTCACGATTAGGTCGATGTACTTTTGCCTTTCTGGATATGGCACTCGGGACCTGATCTCTGCAAAAAAGCGATCCCTTGTTTCCCAAACTGCCCCCAGATCAGAATGCTGCTTGAATGCGTCTTCGAGGCTTACGCGATCTGTGGGCGAAGTATTTTTGACTATCCTGGTAACACTTTGAAGTAGCTTCTTATTTTTTTGATCGCGCACTTCACTCCGACTGTGAAGATTCGTGTGCCTGGCTTTTTGATCGAAAGCACCTCTCATGTGAACCGCCATACTCGCCAATTCGCATGTTAAAGATGAAGCTTCCCCAAAGGCCGAAGCCGCAATGGCTTCCAGCTTAGTTAAGGTAGACGGCGACGGCTCCCCTCTGGAATTTTGCAGATACTGCACAATCGCTTCCGAAACAAGAATGGCTTTGTCCCCTTCAGCGTTGGAACAGACCGCATCAACAAAAGCGCCTGTGTCATAGACATATAGCTCATATGTGTTAACGAGCCGGCTCAAAGGAACAGCATATGCCGGGCTCAATTTCCCACTTTTCAACAGCCCAGTCAAAAGTGGAAGCAGAGAATAATTCAACGACGCTTGGCCCCGGTCTGATAAACGGCATATTTTCGCAAGCCCCCGGGCGCCAGCCGCTACCGACAAGCCGCTACCATAACTTCTCCAATCAAACTTCGAAGGCTCATCCCACAGATTCAGTTCTGAAATATTAGCGAGCGTGTGAAAGTCTTGTTCCGCCAGCTCGTCCCCCTTCATGGTTGAAGCGAAATGTAAAAGCTCATTTGCATATGAATAATCTCCCGATCCAATAGCATCCATTTGCTCGATTGCTCGGCGAAAATACACGGTTGCCTCACTGGGGCTGGCGGGCAAGATCGCCCTTGCTAATGCCCCGAGCAGCTGCCCTCGTTGCGCTACTTCAATCTCTTTCTCTATCAACGCTACGGCTGTCACCGCTTTTTCACCGGCAAGCTCATGAAGCGCTGGTCGCTTTGCCAAGAATGAAATGACTTTAATCAGTGAGGCGGCGTCTAATTGCCCATACTCAGAGGCTCGGGTAAAGAAAGCCTCAACAGATGCTCTCTGGAGAGAAATTCTCGACCAAATGGCGAAAATCGCCATTTGTTTGCCCAGGAAATTAAGTTGCTTCAATGGACTACCATATATGTCCTCGGTGTTTTTTACGCTACCCCAGACCTCAAGAAAATTAAGGAACGCCTTATCCTCCTCACGTGGTGGCGATGTCAAGAATCTTCTGAACGCATCTGTAATCTTATGAAGAGGCAATAACACAATATTGATGAACTTCTCAAGATCTTGTTGTTCATGCTCTCCGCGCTCTCCGGCATCTTTGGATTTTTGTTTTCTCTCTCTTTCGTCGCTGACGTGCTTTTCATATGACTTCTTAAGTAGGCCCTTAAAATCTTCTCCACTGACGCTTCTCTCAAGGCTTGGGAACAATTCATAGAGTTCTTTTGGAAGAATATCCAATTCGTGTATCGCTCTGTTTTCGGCCACAGATTGAATTACCGCAAAAAAAACATACGAGAAAATATCCTCCCTCCCGTACTGTGCAGTAACCGCATGGGAACGATAGCGAGCATGTGGCGCCAGAGCCGAAATTAATAAGGCCTCGGATTTTTTCCCTGCTTGCAATGCTAAGGCGGCAGCTAAACGCAAACCGTCTTGGATTTTTGTTGAACCGTCGCGATCCGTTAACTCATCCCTGAATTCGTCGTCTGGCAAACTCGCTTTTGCCAACATGGAAAGCAGCTTGCCACTCGTTCCCTTATCAAATGTTTTGAAGGAAAGCATTGCAGTGAGAATTCCTGGCTCATTCGCGCTCACTTTACTCAGAAAGGTTTGCATACGGCTAGCCAAACTTATTCCAAGTGCCTCCGCACATTCAATAAGGCCGCATATTTCACCGACAATCTCAAATACGTACCTCTGACGCCACGGCTTTAAAAAATCGCAAGCTGTTTCGGGCTCACCATGAGCGATGTGAAAAAAAGGGACTGCTGCACAGTCACTTTGTGTTGGACTGCTGTCTGGTTCAAGCAACTCTCTCCATTTCCTATACTGATGACATAGCCAGTCATTCGTCACGTCCGCATGCCGGCGTGCTTCGTTGACGTCCCTGAGCAGAGTGTTTGCTATTGTCAGGCGAGCGTGCCGACTTCCAAGCCATTTCGTACGGATTTCAAATAACCTTCTAATTGAATCATGATCATTTGCTGTTACGACGAGGTCAGGGTATTGAACTATGTAGTCACTTCCTCGCTCCTCTATAGCAGCAACTGATGATAGTTCAACCAAAAGCTGTACCAGACGATCGTAATCGTGGTTTAGTGCCGCATGTGAGGATGCCGCCCTTAGCCGCGCATAGCGAATATTTGTCTGCCCGACAGCGCTCGAAATCGAAGTAGGTAAGCGTGCATCGAATGCCAGCTCATATAAAGCTTCTCCGTCATTTAGCTTTTGAAGTAAACCCGGAAGCGCTCTTGCCGCATAGACAGAGTCGCTCTGCCGCAGATTCAACCGCTTGGCAACCTCTTTGAGTAAACTAATCGATGCGGAATACTTTTTTATGATTAATGTTTCCGTTGGCTCATCACGAAACATGAGGCCATGATTTGTCCTTTCCAACAGTGGCCAAAGATCAGCGACGAAACTTTCTACTGCACTTACATCAATTTCTAGCGCCTTCGCATATTCTTCTACTGGAACCGGTGGGGGCAAAGCCCCAATCCCGGATAAAAATGTGTCGATTTTTTCTTGTCGATATCCGCGGCGTTTCGCATCTGTCAAGGCGTCATCAATGCGCTCCTGAATAAGCTCATCAAGTTCGATCTCTTTTTCTATTTCAGAAACATCTAACACTCCTCTTCCACTTTTTAGCAGGTATTCCAATATCCTGGGACTGCCTTTTGACCTCGCTTGTGCAACCTGAATCTCCGCCTGTGTAATGTCTTTAAGGCGCTCACTAAGGTATGCGGTTGCCTCTTTAAGATTAAAGCCTTTAAGCAAAAATTTCTTGCAGTCTTCTGTCGACGCGCATCTTCTCTCTGTTCTACATGAAACGACGAGCTTTACTCCAGTGATTGGATGTGACTTTAGTGTGTCAAGAAGCAGGTCGGGGAATGCTTCTTCGCGATTCTCTTGCGCATGAATCTGCGCATTATCAATAGCATCAATGAGCAGAATTAACTGCCTGTTTGAGCCAATCTGAGTGGCGGCCTGAACACATTGTTCCAGCCGCTGCCGGAAGGCTCTCATCAAAGTATCCGTCGCATCGGCTCCCGGTAGAATAGGATCACATAGCGCTCTGAAAGCCAGAGAATTGGCGATTTGCATTAGCCCGTTTTTAGGCAAATGACGTTTATCTGCTGGATCCCGATACGCGCCACCACCGAAGCAATCAAAAAAAACTATTTCATGAACGTCCCTTAGAGCTGAGGCGATGCTATTCATAAAGACAGTCTTTCCTATTCCGCCAGCTGCATGGATAACCAAGGGCATTTGAAGCGTTGGTATGAGTTGAACCGCCTCCGTTAATTGCTCTCTTTCAACCACCTTTTCGATCTCAGGAAGGTCAATTGAAGGCAATAGCTCGTCTCTGTTCGACACTCCTAGCACATCCAATATATCCGTTTCATAAACAACATTTTGACGTTGTTGATCCCCTGCCTTCTTCCTGATCAAGCCTTTAAGTTCTCCAAGTCTTGCGTTTGCTCTAGCATCACTTGTTGCGGACCAATTCACCAGCAACATGGAAAGGGCCTGCTTATTATGTGTAAGGCTTCCGCTTTCGCCCAAGAAGCTCAGTTTTGCAGCGAAGCGTTTTAGCTCATCTTCCATCAGCATTGCTGCGGCAGCAGCGAGCTGGTCTACTTGAATTCTCGCATCGCCTCTTGCTTTACACCCTCCTGCGAGGGCCTGTGCTGCTTGCAATAATCCATTGCTTATTGGCCTATTGGTTATAAATTCAAATGACAGCTTTTCCGCTACTGCTGAAGCACCGTGATTCTTGATGAAATCCTGAAACGTGCGGGCAAATTTCTCTATGGTTTTCTTAATTTCGCTGGCCCTGACTTCCTTTGTTGCGCTGCTTACTGAATATTTGAACTGGACGACAACAATTCTTTCTGACTTTGCAAATGAATCCCCGCCGTAGTAAAGCGTGAGGTCTGCGATTTCTGAAGCACTTTTAGAAACCGACGCTTGATCCTCAATGGAAAATCCCTCCATGGCGATGCCGACCAAATTGTTTTCACGTCGCAATAACTGCAACGACATTCGGGCTGCCCATATCTCGTGATACTCAGGTCCAGCGAGCGTAGCGCCGACTGGGTTAGACAGGTTAGTTTTTTTGATTTTTGGCATAAGCGTCTTTGCTAGATATAAACACGATTGATTTGCTGGGATAGACAAATACAGCCCGGGATTTCAAGTTCGAAAAAGGGATCTTACTGTGCTGTCTTACGATAAAAACATCGCAGTATAAAATTAATGATTCTTATGGCAGAAATATATTTATCGAATCAAGTCTTAATTACCCTAACTATTTGAGGGAACGCCTTTACCTTCATTTTTTGCCAGATAGAGCGTTAAAAATGAATTCTCTATTTCATTTTTGCGGCAATTTAGCCAGCCGTCATATTCGTCAGCTGAAAGGATAACCAAAGCCCGTTTTTCATCTCTTGGCTTATGCCCATAACAGGCCACCTTTTATGATGCTTTTTCTCAGTACAGTTATCGTTCAGAGTGCCACTTAGAAAACTCATCCGGTAATCCTCCCGGAAATTAATCTGATTTAAAAGTAGAATTTTCTTACTTTAAAAAAGGAAGTTTTACATGAAGACATCATGATTCAGCGATAGCCAGATCATAGCGATTTTAAAAGAAGCAGAAGCTGGTACGCCAGCGCCCGAACTATGTTGTAGTCACGGAATGAGCACCGCGACATTTTACAAATCGCGCGCTAAGTATGGTGGGATGGACGCGTCTCTGATGGCCAGGCTTAAGGAACTGGAGGATGAGAACCGGCGTTTAAAAAAGATGTACGCGGAAGAACGCCTGAAGGCTGAACTGGTCAAAGAGGCACTCACAAAAAAGTGGTAAGGCCATCTCAGCGACGCAGTGGTCTCGGTGAGTAATATGAATAGACAGGCAATAATACGTACTCTACGCGTTTAAATTAGCCCGTTAGTTCTCGCTTATTCTTTACTTATCGCCTGAAGTGATGTTCCCAATGTTTGTAAAGCAGCGTTGAAAGCTTCCAATGTTAACTCTGCTGTTTCAGTCGCCACACAATAAGTTCTGCCTTCTCCATTCGAGGTGTGTGGCTCAAGTTCATCCAACACAGAATCAGTTGGCTCAACAAACAAAACATCCGGTGCGGCAGATATCAGAAAAGGCTTAAGCCACGGCAAATGCGTCGAGGACATCGTCATCACATCAATGTCTGGTTCTGAGTTACGCAGATCGGTAATAAATTGTGTGACGATGTCTTGCGTGCGGAAGGGATCATTAATGAAAGTAAAGTTTTCAACCATATCCACCAGCGATGATGCGTTCACAAGGAACACTTGGCTGTCGGCAGGTCGATTGTTGTCTGCAAACGTCTTCATGGCTTCACTTTTGATCATAGAGTGAACGCCAAGAACAGCAATTTTTCTGGTTTTCGATTGTTCAATAGCGGCACGTATCGGTGGAAAGACGCCGATCACTGGCACAGAAACAGAGGCTCTTAATGATTCGAGAACCACGATACTCGGCGCATTGGATGCAAGAACGACAGCAACACATCCTTCATTTTGCAAATACTGTGTCGCACTTCGAGTCGAGAGTAATAATTCCTCTGGCGTTTTAGCACCATAGGGGAAACTCACACGGTCAGCGAAGTAGAAAATATCTTGTTGTGGAAATCTGGCACGCACACGCTCAACGATGGCGTAGCTTCCAATTCCAGCATCAAAAATGCCGATGGGGAGGCGAAGGGCCATATTTGTCAAATGATTAGAAATAGATAGTTATACCCAAAAGCCTGACTGCATTCCCATGGCAATGCAAACGTAGATAAAAATAGCAACAATGCTGATGCAGGTACCGCAAGCAAGCATACTGGCAGAACGGCCACTTTTCAAATAATGGGTTTCCAGAACAATGATGTTTGCCGCAGGTGGAAGTAAGCAGATCAAGTACAGGGTCGCTTTATTTTCCGTGACAAGCGAAATATCGTAGTAACCGCAAACGACAATGAACAAGCTTAACAGCAAAAACATCGTCAACGAGCGCGCTGTAAATTGGATGATGGCAATCTTGAAGTCCTGTGTTTTCAATGATGATTTAGCGAGCCAGATACCCAAGATTGTCATACCCAAAAAACCCATCGTCCATTTTAAGATTTCGTAGGCTGGTACGAAAAATTCTTCTATCTGATCTTTAAATGGCATGCAAGCGACACCAATCAGCAGTGCTAAAACAGGTGGCGCTTGCACTGTTTGCAGGATTCTGGATTTGAGATTGTTGTCTTCCATCATCAAGCCCACCCCGACAGAATTGCCAAACAGAGAGCTACCAACGTAGGCGGCGATAATGACCATAGCAGCACCATCACCAAAAAAAGTGCTGGCAACCGGCAATCCTAACCAGCCAATATTCAAGTAACAAAAGCACAGATTTTGGATTGGGTCGCGGGAACTAACCCTGCTGATCAACAGCATCACTGTCATGATAACAATCATGCCAAATAAGATAGGGAAAACCCCGGAACGATTGGTCGCAATATTAAAAATAATGACCAGAGGAATCACTATTTTTGTCAGGAAAGAAGATGCTTTCTCTTTAATTTCATAAGACGTTTTACCTAACCCAAGTCCTAATAGTAAATAAATGAGGGGAGTAAGCATTAGCATGTGACTTTGCTCCGTCTCAATTCACTTGTTTCAATCGCCCATTGCCGCGCCCACTGACTGGCGCAACGGGCATTAAACCAGAATGCATTAGTGGAAAACAAACTACCTCTGCTTAATGGCCCAATATTGTAAAGATCGGGCACAGAACTTCCCTTAAATTGGCATTGAAAAGTCAGTGGAGAGACTTTGATTCCGCCGCATGGGTGAGCTTCGATCAGATGTTGTTTTACCAGATTCTGAAGCAAGGGAGAATTAATCGCACTCAGCCGGTTACTACCACCAGTTCCGTCCACCAAATTTTTTGATTTGATTATTTTTCCTGTGCTGGTCGTAACGCTAAATTGGCCATTTTCTAAACGTGGTGTATGCGTCACCTGATGAATATGCAAACGACCTTCTTTGGCAACGGATGCCATTCCTGCGAATACGTCAAAAGGGATGGGATGACGCCACGCTGCCCACTCAGCCGCATAGTTCTTGTCAAAGAAAAGACGATCTTTCATTGGCATGGCACTCCACACGTTGTGAATATACGGCCTTGTTGATACGAGCATGTCTTGAAATGGGCAATCGGATGCCTGCGCTTTCTCCATCAAATAGTCAAAATAGGCGGCTATGCCTTCTTTTTGAAAAATGTGCAGCGCCTTTCCGCATTCACCCCCCTCTGGAATATGTTGAATCTCCCTGTTAAATTTCGCCAAAAGATGCGGTAATCGCACCAATCCTTTTTTTGATTTTAAGTTCATGAACGTGTTCCAGTTAACCTCGTCAGGAACGTAGCGATTTTCTCTGGTCAGGCAGGTAGGTGCGAAACCATTTCTGGAGAAAAAATGAATTTCCCGATTGCCTTCTTGTTCCAATGAACGGAACATATCGACTGCAGTCAATCCCGTTCCCGCAATCAGCACGGAAGTATCGTTAATATTAGAAAGCTCCCTATGGTGATCGATAAAACCATCGCATTTCTGCACCTCTGGGAAATTAGTAGCGTGTAAAGAACCAAGGCAGAGTATGACTTTATGTGCTTTCACTGTTCTTTGTTTACTTTGCAGTTGGTAGCATGTTGAGTGCCTGGTGATGCTATGAACTGCCTCGTGAATTTCTTCAATATCTAACAAGCCGGACAACGTCATACCTTGATACGTTTCTTGCAAAAACGTTGAAAAAAGTAATCGGGTAGGATAAAGCTCGCAGGCTTTCTCTATTTGCTGCATCCATTGAGTAAAACCAGCGGGTTCACAAGTGGAGAGCGATAGCATATGAGGTGGCGTATTAACCCGATGTATTTGGGCCGCGTCACCAAATGCTTTTCCTCTCGCAAAACTTTCGTGCGGCGAAAACAAGGCAATACGTGGTGTTTTCAAGCCTAATGTATAAACCTGATCTTGAATCTCTTTCAGCAAACTAACTCCAGTCGCCCCAAATCCAATGATTGCAATATCAAACATAGTCCCACTTAACTTGAAAATATCTGTTTTATAGTTTGGAAATCGCTATGTAATTTCCCTCTGAGCAAGGGCGACTTTGGGCGATTTTTGTTTTTAACAAAATGTAGTGAAAAATAGAATTTCTGTACTTCTTTAATAAGGGCAGGAAGATTAGCATGTATTTTTTATAACTTGTAAAAATATATATTTAAATACAAATGTCGTTTATTAAGGTCGGGATTTTAAAACTCGTCGCCCCGAGCGTTTTTGTCGGGGGGTCCAGTGGCTTTAGTTGCATGCCAACTGTCGCGTATTCGACTAGCCTGCTTACTAGCCTGTTTTCGCGACAATAGAAAAAATGCAGGCTTGAAATGATGAACGAACGCCGCTGGACCTCCGACAAAAACACTCGGGGGCGACGGTGCAGGGAGCCCGGAACGATTTGTGTAGACGCCTATGCTGAGGAATGGGTGGAGCGAGCCGCTAAATCAGGCTATCGCGCACTGGTGACACTGACTGTTTGTTAGGGGGTGTGGTCAGGCCTTCGCTTGAAGGCCATAATAAAAGTGGCTCTCACGTAGGTTGGGCTAACGCTTTATCAGCCCAACATCTGCACAGAATGTTGGGCTGCGATTTTAAGTTAATGCGGCGTTAGCCCAACCTACACATCGGCTTAGCTTTTAAAACTGCGGGACTTCATGCGGAAGCCCTGGGAGTGTGGTACGTGCGCAGGTGGCTGCAAAAAATACGGACGTGCAATTGCTGATCGGCAGCCAGTTTCAATTGAGCTCTGCGAACGGCCATCGTCTGGTTTCATTTATCGTTATTGCGAGGAATCGCGAAGGCCAGCCAGTGTTCATTGTCACCCTGAGCTTCGTCAGAGCGTTCGCCCAACATCACCGCCAACTCGGGGCAAAGATGCGAATAGTCGGGCGCTAAACCCGCATTATTTGGGACTGATCAGACCAGGACCGGCCGCTACAAGTTGATGCATTTAGTTCTCCCGGTCTGGTTATTTAGATGTTGAAATAAATCGCTTAGCACCGGCTTTCCTGACCGCTTTTATCAAGCCTTCGTCCAGCGTGGCGAGCGGCAATCCTTCCCTCAGCGCAAGTTCCAGATAGGAAGCATCGTATGCCGACAAGTTATAGCGTCGCGCTAATTGCAAGGTATTTCCCATAGCATGAACGCTTGTTTCCGGGTCGACCTGAATATGCATCTGTTGAAGTGCATGCCCGAATTCCGCACTCCGCGCTTCCGTCAGTCCGAATTTCTTTTCCGCTCTGGCAATCACGTTGGCGACTTCAAGGCTCCAAATACCCGGCACCAATACACTCGCCTCAGAAATCGAGGCCAATACCTGCCTGGCGTATGCCTGGTCGCCAGGCGAACCGTCGCCAAACAGCCAGCGCATCGTGACAGAATTATCAAGAACAAATCGCATTAATCACGCCCTTCCTCAATCAGCGCCTTGGTGTCAATTCCGGGCAAGGGCGGGTACGATGCCATCAGCTGCTGCATGTGGGCTACTCCCGCTGCAACGTCCTTTTTTTGCGATGCGTCCGCGGGAACCAGGTCGGCGATAGCTTCGCCTCTGAGGGTGATCGTATAACGGTTGCCCAATTGCACCCCGCGCAAGAGTTCTGGTAATTTTGTTTTTGCTTCGTAAGATCCAATTTCGATATTCATGATTTTGCTCCGGTCATATAACACCAGACCAGTATATAGACCAGTCTTAATGTGTCAAGTGAACATTGATCTCCAACAACGAGAGTTTTCTGAACTATACCCCTCGCCAGCGACTGTCGGCCCGGATGCCCGCACGGCATCCAGAAACTCAATCCATCCAACTTCCTCTAAAAACGTGGCGCTCGATGGGTTCTTGGAACATCGTCAGTTGTAAAGTTACCGCACTTGATCTGGCCACTTCCCTCACGCAAATCGGTGACTTTGTGCGGCGGAGATGGCCAGATAAGATGTTGAATCAGCTACGTGGATTAATGCAACAGAAACATCCTGCGCCTACCCTTCCGAACAAAGCCGGCCCTGCACTTGGCGTATGATTTTTTCCGCTTCTGAGGGCCACATTTGTTCTATATATAATTGGTCCTCTGTCCGAAGGAAACCGTTTCGGTCCAACGGCTTCGACAAGACGGAAAATTCTGGCGTTATTGTTTCCGCTCTGGCACAGAACTAGTACCATTTGCTGGGTAGTTTACTTGTTGTGGTGTTTGAAAATAGGAAGAAGAGCCGCAACCTTGCTGATAACCCGTATGTGCTTTTTAACATCATTACTTGTCGGATAATTCGTATTATCATCCAGGCGTTTTTGATCACAATGTTCCGATTTATGACAGCATCAAAACCGTAGCTCTCCCATAAATAAACGAAAAAAATACCATGCACACCTTCCTCTGGCACGACTACGAAACTTTCGGCGCAAATCCCCGACGCGACCGGCCAGCGCAATTTGCCGCAATCCGAACCGATGCCAACTTAAATGAAATTGGCGAACCCATGATGTGGTATTGCCAGCCTGCCCCCGATTTTTTACCTGAGCCACAAGCCTGCTTAATCACCGGTATTACACCGCAACTGTGTTTAGAACGCGGCATTCCTGAATATCAATTTGCGCAACAAATCAATAATGAATTCGCAAAAACCGGCACCATCGGCGTGGGCTATAACACCATCCGGTTTGATGATGAAATTACCCGCTTCATGTTATGGCGTAATTTGCTCGATCCCTATGCACGTGAATGGCAAAACCAATGTGGCCGGTGGGATATTTTAGATATGTTGCGCACCGCTTACGCGCTGCGTCCGGACGGCATAGTCTGGCCAAAAAATGAGGACGCTCATGGAGCAAATAAAGTTAGTTTTAAATTAGAACATTTATGCGCGGCGAATGGCATTGTGCATGAAGCAGCACATGATGCTTTGTCGGATGTGCGCGCAACGATTGCTTTAGCAAAATTAGTAAAACAAGCACATCCTAAATTAGTTGAGTTTTGTTTTTCTTTGCATAAAAAAGAAATCGTGGCTGCAGAAATCGGTTTACCAGAACAGCGCCCTTTTTTGCATATCACCGGCATGATGCCGGTTGAAAACGGTTGCGTTTGTATCGCCTGGCCATTAGCACAACATCCAACTAATAAGAATGAAGTGATCGTCTGGAATCTGGCGCATGATCCGCGTGAGTTGCTTGCGATGAATGCAGAAAGTATCCGCCGGCGCATGTTTACTAAAGCAGAAGATTTACCGGACGGTGAAAGTCGCTTACCGGTCAAAACAATTCATTTAAACAAATCACCTATTGTGATCAGAAATCTGAAAACCTTGCCGCCGGAAATGGCTAAACAATGGAATATTTCACTGGAAGTGGCAATGAAGAATGCGGAACATGCGCTTGGATTGCCCAATTTAAATGCCGTGTGGGAGCAGGTTTTTCATCGTGAACCAGATCAAAGTCCGGATGTGGATCAAGATTTGTATAACGGCTTTATCGGAAATGCTGACCGGCGAATTTTGCAAAATTTGACTACGTACTCTGGAGAAAAATTAGCAAAGACAGCGACACATTTTCAAGATCCGCGATTAGATGAATTAGTGCTCCGCTATCGCGCCCGTAATTTTCCCTCCACGTTAAACGAGCAAGACATGCAACGTTGGGAAGCATTGCGCGCCAGTCGCTTTTTTGATGGTCATGCCCAGGCATTGACTATTGACAATTATTTCGCGGAAATAGATCGCTTATCAGAAACTGCCAGCGAACGTGATGAAGAAATTTTATCTTTTCTATACGATTACGCTGAAAAAATTGTTCCTGTTCGTGATTGATCATGTAGCCAATTTTTTTTTATCTAAGCGTGCCAGAGCCGCGGAAAATACTTGTTCTGGTGGTACCGTTTTCACAAAAAAATTCATCGCTTTTCACTGTTTACGTCATATCGATCTTTTCTGAAATCTCAACCATGGTGGGTACAAAAACGTGCCCACCCTACAAAAACAATGACCCTAACCTTGTTTTGCAAAGTCATCGATAACTTCGGTGACATCGGCATCTGCTGGCGCCTGGCGCGACAACTGGTAAAGGAACATCAGCTCACCGTTACTTTGTGGGTCGATGATTTACCGAGTTTTCACCGGATTTGCCAGGAAGTTATCGTCGACGCCGATACGCAACAAATCGACCAGGTCACGGTACGCCATTGGTACGATCGACATGCTAAGTTCACGGCGGACGATGTAACAGACATCATCATTGAATTTTTTGCCTGCGACATCCCGCCGTCTTTATTAACTGCAATGGCCACGCGTGTGCCTCAGCCCGTCTGGTTGAATCTGGAAGGTCTCAGCGCAGAAAAATGGGTAGAAGGTTGTCACAAGTTACCTTCGCCACACCCCTCGTTATCACTGACAAAATATTTTTTCTTTCCCGGCTTCACTGACAAAACGGGCGGCTTGTTGCTGGAGTCTGAGTTACATCAACAACGACTAACATTCCAACAAAGTCCGGCAGCAATGTCCTCTTTTTTGGGACAACTCGGCGTCACACCCACCGAAGTGACAGCCATGAAAGTCTCGCTGTTTTGCTATCCGCACGCGCCGATTCCAGAATTATTCCGTGCATGGCAAAACAGCGACGAAATGGTTACCTGCCTTGTGCCGGAAAGCATTGCTTTGGAAGCGGTACAGACGTTTCTCGGACAAGCTGCCAAGGTGGGCGCCAGCGCAACCCGGGGTTCATTAACTGTACGCGTTATTCCCTTTCTTTCTCAGCCAGACTACGACCGGTTGCTTTGGGCATGTGATCTGAATTTTGTACGCGGGGAAGATTCTTTTGTCCGGGCGCAATGGGCCTCTCGCCCATTTATCTGGCACATCTATCCGCAAGATAAGAACTTGCATCACGTTAAATTAAATGCGTTTTTAAATTGCCTGACAGCCAAAACCGAAAACCTGGCAGCATTCTCTTTGATGTGGAATGCCGCAAATTCCATTGATGTCGACACCCTCTGGCCATTATTTAAAGCTGACCTGCCAAAAATGAACAACTTGTTCCCAGTCTGGCAGCAGCAGCTTGTCGCCAATGGCGATCTGGCGTCCAATATAGTGAAGTTCGCTGAAACAATTTGCCAGGAGTCCCCTGAAAAATAGGTTATTATGCGAGGCTCTTTTTTACCAAAACCGTTTAACTCTTTTTACGACTATTCGCTATGAAACCTGCAAAAGAAATCCGTGTTGGCAACATTATTATGATTGACAGCAAACCCATGATCGTTCTGCGTTCCGATGTCAACGGATCCAGCCGCACAGGCTTCACTTACAAATGGAAGATGAAAAATCTGCTGACGAATAGTCCGCAGGAAAACGTGTTCCGTGGAGACGATAAATTCGACGTCGTCGTTTTGGACAAAAAAGAAGTGACCTATTCTTACTTCGCCGATCCGTTATATGTTTTTATGGATGCTGATTATCATCAATATGAAATTGAAGGCGAAAATTTAGGTGATGCGCTCAATTACTTAAAAGACGGCATGGCATGCGAAGCAGTTTTTTACGACGGCAAAGCAATTTCTGTCGAACTGCCCACAACCATCGTACGCAAAGTTATTTATTCCGAACCTGCCGTTAAAGGCAACACCTCTGGTAACGTATTGAAAGAAGCTAAGATTGAAAACGCCATCACAGGGCATGAGCACCTCGTTCAGGTGCCTCTGTTTGTCAGTACGGATGACATGATCGAAATCGATACGCGCACTAATGAATATAAAAAAGTGGTTCGTAACTAATCTTCGTTTTTTTCCATCCGTTTTTTTCCATCCGTTTTCTCTCCCTCCTCATGATCTACCCGTACTCAGCCCCCTCTCCCGTTACGCGGGAGAGGGGGCTGTATACAGCTAAATAATACCCTCGCAACCCTTGCCAGTATTGGATACAGGTAAGGAGAACACCACCAGGTTCATGCACATACGTACTTTTCAATTTTATGCACTCGTTGCCCTCAGTTGCTTTTTAAATGCCACCTGTCTGGCTGAATCAGTCACATCCACACCAGCACCAATTCGTTTTCTGCTCAGCTTTGACGACGGACCAAGTGCAAGCCTCCATAACAATCCAACTGAACAAATTCTCGATACGCTTTCCGACAACGTTGTCCAACCTGACATCAAAGCTATTTTTTTTACGCAGACTCGCGCCAATTACGGTGGCGGGACTGAACAAGGCAGAAAAATAATGCAGAGAGAATGGGAAGAAGGGCATCTGCTGGCATTTCATACCGCGACGCCACATCACTCCAATCATCGCTATTTAAGCGATAAAAAATTACAACAATCATTGGAAGATGGTATCGCTGACCTGACTGACATTACCGGATCCGCGCCTAAATTAGTACGCCCGCCTTTTTGGAGTTACGACGAACGCACTTTTGCTGTGTATCAAAAAAATGATCTGTACGTTTTGCTCACCGATCTGAGTGCTAACGACGGAAAAATTTGGGGAGTAAATTTTAGCCTTACCAAGCGCCGCAATATGTATAAACAATTGGCTGCATTACGCGATAAATGGCGTGCCGGAAAATTACCCGTGATCGATGGTTGTGTTCCAATTGTTGTGACTTTCCACGATGTAAATAGCTACACAGCGAGTCATATTGAAGAGTATCTGCAAATTTTGCTACAGGTTGCCGCTGAATTAAACATGCCGACGACAACCCTGCCTTTTTATAATAATCGTGATGATCTTGAGCGTGCTGCTTTGGCCAGTACTTTGCAGGATGCATCCGTCAGGCCGAAGTTGCCTGGATTGTGGGATTGGTTGCAATGACTCGTAGGGTGGGCACGCCTTTGTGCCCACCATGGTTGATCAATCACCTCACCCAATAAATTCTCTCACTTATCAATCGTTACGGCTTATTAATCTGCACGGAATCGCAACGATGGTGGGCACAAAAGCGTGCCCACCTTACATCGTTTATTAGTCCTCGATTTTGACAAAATCCGCCTTAAATGCCACACCAGCCATAAGAAACCCAACCTGACATTCAAACTCTGTCGCACTTGGATTAGGCTTATTGTCAAAATTATTCACAATATTGATGACCGCATTTGCACCGAGTTCAAGGGCACGTTTTTGTAGTGAAAGCATGTCCGATAAAAACACCCAGTTACACGCTTTTTCATCTTTTTTGCCGAATGCATTCGTCCGTAAACTGACCGTATCACTTGCTATGTGTTTGATGATTTTAGCTGTCGGCTTTTGATCAGCAAAATAAAACTTCACTGAATCACCCAGTCTTTCCTCCGCGTCATTAGCCGCCATTGCATCAGCAATTGGCAGCATCAATACCGTGTTTGCAGCCTGGGCAGAGATTGCTGTTACTGCCAAAAACAATACCACCACTGTCATTAACTTATTTGTCATCTTCATCGTCATTTTCCTTAGTTTAAAAACACAAATCGGAACAAATCATCCATGCACTTTTTTAAAAATCAATGAAGTATTTATTCCGCCAAACGCAAAATTGTTACTCATTACATACTCGCACTGCAACTGCCTGCCGACATCAACAATGTAATCAAGCGCGGCACATTGCGAATCAATCTTGTTCAGATTAATCGTCGGCGCAAACCAGCCTTCCCGCATCATCTCAATACTAAACCACGCTTCTAATGCGCCACATGCGCCCAGTGTGTGGCCCATATAACTTTTTAATGAACTTATCGGCGTATGTGAACCAAAAAGCTGTGCTGTGGCGTGTGATTCCGCAATATCACCATGTTGCGTGCCCGTGCCGTGCGCGTTGATATAACCGATATCCGTCGTCTTCAAAACGGCGTCGTTCAACGCCAGTTGCATGGCGATCTTCATGGTTTCTGAATTGGGTTGAGTGACATGGCAGCCATCACAATTCGTCCCGAAGCCAACCAGTTCCGCGTAAATAGTGGCACCACGTTTCTGGGCATGTTCCAGCTCTTCCAGGATTAAACTACCGGCTCCCTCACCAATCACCAGTCCGTCACGATCCCCATCAAAGGGAGATGGCGTGGTCTCTGCGGCGTTATTTTTTACACTGGTCGCAAATAACGTATCGAACACGGCTGCTTCTGAGGCGCAGAGCTCTTCTCCACCGCCGGCGATCATGGCGAGTTGACGACCATATCGTATCGCCTCATAGGCATACCCAATTCCCTGACTGCCGGAAGTACAGGCGCTCGATGTTGTGATAATTCTTCCTGTTATGCCGAAGAACACACCAATATTCACAGGCGCCGTGTGCGCCATCATTTTCAGATAGGTGTTGGCGTTAATTCCTTTGGTAGAGCGTTCTCCTATCATCCGCCCAAAATCACCAAGAGAGCCTGGCGTACCCGCACATGAACCAAACGCGACGCCCATCTGTCCACTTTTAACCAGCGGTGCATCCAGCAACCCGGCGTCGAGCAACGCTAATTCGGTGGCGCGAGTTGACATTACCGCCACGCGCCCCATGCTCCGCAGCGATTTACGATTGTATTTTTCAGATAACTCAAACGGCGCTGCCGGTGCGCCTAACTGGGTATTTAAACCGTCGTAATCTGCCCACTCCGGCATCTTCCTGATTGCATTTCGATATTCACCAAGGCGGCGACGTATCGTTTTCCAATCATTACCGAGAGGACTAATTCCGGCCATTCCGGTTACCACCACACGGCGGTTTGGTTTAAATACGTTCATGCTAAACCGCCATTTACCGAAATCACCTGACGCGTTATATAAGCAGCATCTTCCTGCATCAAAAAACTAACTGCTGCCGCTACCTCTTCTGGCTTACCGATACGACGTGCCGGAATCATTTTTATGGCTTCTTCCGGAACATGGCTAATCATATCGGTATCAATTAAACCGGGAGCGACACAATTCACGGTAATTTCACGGCTGGCTAATTCAATGGCCAGCGCTTTGGTCGCACCGATAATGCCTGCTTTGGCCGCGCTGTAATTGACTTGTCCACGATTGCCAATTAAACCGGACACCGAAGCCAGCGTGATAATGCGCGCCGGTTTTTTCCGACGCACCATCGGCATGATTAAGGGATTTAACACGTTATAAAAACCGTCCAGATTGGTTTGTAAAACGATGTCCCAATCTTCTCCTGACATCGCAGGAAATGCATTATCGCGCACCACACCGGCATTACAGACAACGCCGTAATAACAGCCATGTTGTTCTACATCGGCTAACAATGTGGTGGATGTGATTTCGCGGTCACTGATATCAAATTGCAGCACGCGGCTGATACGTCCCATTTTTTCTATCAATCTGGCTACCTCGTCTGCCTCATCACGTTTTTGACGACAATGTAAAACAATGTCATAACCATCGCGCGCTAAGCGCAGTGCGATTGCGCGACCAATGCCGCGTGAAGATCCGGTGACTAATACAGTTTTATTCATGATGTTGTGTGTGTGTTTTGTGAAAATTGATTAGCCTGTGCAAATCTCGTAGGTTGGGCTAACGCTCTATCAGCCCAACATTCTGCGCAGAATGTTGGGCTGATAGAGCGTTAGCCCAACCTACGAACCCTTATCCATGAGTTGAACTATGTAAAAATTGTTTACCCTGCTCAGGTTGAAAAACCGTTACCGTCGCTGTTGCCAACAGCGTTTTATTCATACCGTCAGCATCACAAATTTGACATTCAAACGCACCCAATCCATTTTCACTTTGTATGACACGCCGAATTTCTACCTGCAAAACACTACCCAGCGGAAAATTGGAACAACTGGCTTCATAGCGACGCGAACCAAGCAAAAATCCTACCCGCACTGATTCGCCTTTCGACAGCGCCTGATTACCAGCGTACGCCGCAATTGCCTGCGCCATATATTCAATACCAACCCAGCTTCCCACGCCCTGCTCTTTCTCATCAAAAAACATACTGTGAGACGTAATAGTGAGCTCAGCTCTTAACGATTCGGTATCAACAGCAACTAACCGGTCCAGTAACATCATCGGATCTGCGTGTGGAACCAAACTATGAATTTTCGGCATCATGCCATTCTTCCCAATAACAATGTCGCATTGGATCCGCCGAACGCAAATGAATTACTTAACGCCCATTGAACCGGTCTGCCCAGTTTCATGCCAGGAGTAACCACATTTAATATTGGCAACGCCGGATCCTGAACACCGTCCCATAAATGCGGTGGCAACTGACCATGGATATTGTCGTCTTGCATCACCAGCCAACACAACGCCGCTTCAATCGCAGCAGCAGCGCCCAGCGCGTGACCTGTGAATGGTTTGGTGGAACTGACTGCAACCGCATCACCAAATAAATCAAACAACACGCGCGACTCCATTGCGTCATTTTGAATCGTCGCTGTGCCGTGCATATTGATGTAATCAATCTGATCAGGCCGTACATTTGCGCGCTGCAACGCCTGTTGCATCGCTAACCTTGCGCCGTTACCAGTCGGGTCCGGTGCGGACATATGATGTCCATCGGAAGATTCGCCCCAGCCGCTTAATGCAACTGCTGATGCGGAAGGACTAGCCGTCATCAAAAACAATGCCGCGCCTTCTCCGATATTGATTCCATTTCGATTAACGCTCAGTGGATTACATACCGCGCTGCTAACCGATTCAAGCGCAGAAAAGCCGGCCACGGTAAATGCACAAAGCGAATCAACACCACCGCACAACACAGCATCACACAAACCCATTTTGATTAAACGCGCTGCGCTGGCTATGGCTTTTGCACTGGATGAACAAGCGCTTGAATGCACATAAGCCGGACCAGTAATACCTAATTCTGTTGCCAACATGCTGGCGGGCGATCCCATTTCCTGCTGCGCGTAATGAAATTCAGCAGGAAAGCTATCGTCACGCACAAATTGACGCAAGGCTGTTTCGGTATTGGCGATGCCTGACGTGCTGGTACCAACCACAACACCAATCCGGTCCGACCCGAAACGCGCAATCGCTGCATTCACAGCAGGCCGGATTTGCGCTAAGGCAGCCAGCGCCAGTTTGTTATTACGGCTACGTTGCATCACTGGCCAATGGTCCATGTCCGGTAACGCGACCTCCGATTGATTATTGAGTCGTCCAAGCGACAGAATACGACCAGCTGACCATGCATCTGTTGACGTCACTCCGCTTTGAGCGAGCTCAAGAAGTTGATGTTTGATGGCGCTGTGCGTATTTCCTAATGCACAGACTATGCCGCAGTTGTTTAGATAAAACATGTTGGTTACCGTGAGTGTGTAATGGGCGATTCAAACTGATATAAATTAATTTATTAAATCTCCCTGAAACTGCAAACCGCAATATTAATCCGAGCTTTAGCCCCCTCTCCCGTTGCGCGGGGTGTAGCAGGGGTTTCGCAGTGCATGCACTGCGCCTGCGGAACGAGCTGCCCTTGCAAGGGCGGCTTCCTGAGCCCAAAATGTTTTATGGCGGGGTTGGGGAGAGGGCGGTTGCTATGCTGTAAACGTTATTTATTAAGACTGGTTTTGATTTCGTTTGACCAAAGATCAGTATCTAATCAACGTTTATTCCAATTTCACGAGCCCTCTCCCGCGCAACGGGAGAGGGGGCTGGATACGGCAAATTAATGAATAACTCTGAATAATCACAATCATCATTAATTCGGCACCGACTGAATAATCAATGAATAGTGATAACGCAAATTTTCTAGCTTCACCGTGCCGCTCCAACGCGGCATGCTGCTGTAATTGATTCGATAAACCACCTTATCTCCCATTGTTAAAGTACGCTGCAATTCACTATCTTCGATATGCCAACCTGGCGGTAACGCGTTGCGTATGGAATTTACCGGCCACAAGGTAAGTTGAATATCTTCCAAAATATCTTCCGCACGAACTTGTTTTGGCAGCATAAAGTGCCGCCATGACGTTAATTTTTTCCCGTCGTAATTCAAACTTAAGACGCGTTGCCCGAACGCTAATCCGACTAACTGCAAATGCGAGTCATCAATTTCGAGCGCTGCATCCAGCTCATCAATTTTGCCATTACGTTCTACCGTTAAATGCTGTTGCAAGGCAATTGACTGGCCAAATTCTGCTGGCGTTAATTGCAAGTTCAGATGAGCTGGCGCTGGCGGTCGGATTGCACATCCGGCCATCAACACCATCACTACACAGGCAATTAATCTGACTATTAATCTGTAATACATAAGGCCTCCAACGCAGCAAGACGACGTGCGGTTTCCTTGACCATCGGATTCGTTAAATCCCATGCATAACCGGCCAGAATGGATGCAATCATGCGCCGGATTTCAGGTTGGTGACCCTGATGAAAAATAATGCGCCGGAAACCGCCTGCGTACCAGGATTCAACGAACGCACGAAATGTGTCAACGCCTCTTTTCAGTGGTTGTCCATATTCGGTCTGCCAGTCAATTTTTTCACCGGCAAACTGACGCTCTAATAAAGCGGCTGCCAAGCTGGCCGACTTAAAAGCAATGGTGACGCCGGAGGAAAATATCGGATCCAGAAATTCGCCGGCATTGCCCAGTAATGCATATCCTTTGCCTGACAACGAAGAAACGTTCGCTGAATAGCCGACAATATGACGTGCCGGCGTATCCCACTGCGCATGTTGTAAGAGTGTGTGCAAGGATTCGTCTTCAGAAACTATTTGCTGCAAGCGTTCCAGGTCTGTTCCCTGGTATTGATCGAGAAAGTCTGTTTCTGCCACAACGCCAAGCGAACACCGGCCTTCTGCAAACGGAATAGTCCAGAACCACACATCACCATGTTTGGGATGAACAGTCGCCCGTATTTTATTGCGATCAAATTTACTTGGATCAATCCGATCTTCAATATGCGTAAAAATGGCACCGCGCACCGGAAAGTTGGAGGGGGTTTCTAATTTCAGAAGCCGGGGCAAAATACGTCCGAAACCGCTGGCATCCAGAACGAAGCTGGCTTCAATTTGATAGCTATTACCCTCAGCATCTTTAGCGGTAACTACTGGTTTATCAGGCTCAATATCTATTGCAGTGACTTCATGGCGAAAGCGAATTTGTGCGCCAAAACGTTGCGCTTCGCTGGCCAGAATATGATCGAATGTGGCACGTTGCACTTGATATGTAGTACCCCAACCTTCCGAATGTTTGTCACGAAAATCAAACTCCGTATATTGACCGTCACACATAAAAGTCGCGCCATTTTTGAACTGAAATCCGGCTTCAACAACGGCACGCAACATGCCAGCCTGTTCCAGATATTCCATACTTTGCGGCAGTAAGCTTTCACCAATGGAAAAGCGCGGAAATTGTTCGCGTTCAAGCACGACGACTTCACGACCTTGCTGTCGCAACAGGGCTGCCGCTACGGAGCCGGCAGGTCCGGCGCCGATGATGAGTATTTCTACTGATTCCATGGTTCTGATTCTCTTTTCTAACAGGTGTTATACAAAATCGTTACAGTAGTGTTGCACTAACGCTGGAAAGGAGCATTGCTATTAACTATCGTTTGTAGGTTGATCAATTCGCCAACCTACGAGATTATTCAAAATTACGTTGGTCATTTTCTTTTCTAAAAAAAGGAACAATAATCCACACCAATGCAATGCCAATCAGCATGGTTAAACCAAACGCTTGTAAGGCGGGAGTTTTACTTAATCCGAGCAAACCGAATGAGAGCAAGGTGTTTGCTGCTGATAATCCAATCGCGAGCCAGGCAGTTGCAGACCTGCATCTGGCTCCCTCTCCCGCGCATTTTGTAACTAAGCGGGAGAGGGTTGGGGAGAGGGTGGTTGCTAAGCTAATAGCATTATTCAAATTCTGTGTCTCTTGTTCATTACAAGCTGAATTCTCATCCAGGTTTCTCCCTGTTTCACGAGCCCTCTCCCCAACCCTCTCCCGCTTAGTTACAAAATGCGCGGGAGAGGGAGCACGGTCCGGGTCCAATTCACTAACCTGCTCTTGCATAAAAATTCCGTAATCTACGCCAATACCAAGCAATAACATCAGCGCCAGCACATGAAACAATTGCAAAGGTTGATTAGCAAATCCCAATAACGCCAGCGTCGCAATACTGGCAATAGCAGTTGGTGCTAACACGCGCCAGGTATCACGGCGGTAACGTGCAAATAACAATCCAAAAACCACCACGTAAGAACACATCACAACCCAGCCCATGTAATGTCGATAAAGTCCTAACACCGAAGAAATTTCAGCCACTTTATCTACCCACTGGATTCCGTCCATACCCTCAGCAGCTTGTTGAACCGACGTCAAATTCGCTTGTGATAATCCACGCAGTGCAACGATGCTGGCATAGTTTCCATTTTCCATTTTTCCTAACCACAGATATCGCCATGGTTCACTGGCTGGTGTTTTTAAAAATTCGCCCACAGTAAATAATTTTTCTGAATTAAGTAAATGTGTTCGTGTCTCTGCGACCCACACCCCATCTTCATCTATCTGTTTAGCTATCTGCTTCAATGCACCATCTTCATTCAATAATTTTTCTTCCAACAACGCACGCCGCGCGCGTTGAGTTTGCGCTGATGGAACCCAGTTTGATAACGCCTGATAGCCGGATATTTTATGTTGCGCAATCAATGCATCGAGTCGTTTTTTTAATGCTTGTTCACGCTCTAAAACAATTTCTTCGGTTGCTCCGCGCACTAAATAAAACTGCACTGGCGTTGGCGCATCTAGTAATTTACTTAATTTGATCTGATCTGAAATTAACTGTTGCGGCGGATTTTGTAACAAACGAATATCGTCATTTACGCCTAATCTTGAAACGCCAAACGCCACAATCACCAGGAAACAAATTCCGGCAATCAGTAACGATCTGCCAGATTGAAAACGCGGCCAACGTGTCAGCGTATTGCCATAAATTTGCCCAAGCTTGCCACTTTTTAACACGCCGCCTTTTATCAGAAACGGGAACCAACAAACCACCGTTAACCATGCAAAGATCAAACCTAATGCCGAAAAAACGGCCATGTTGCGCAAGCCTGGAAACGGGGTAAATGCTAACGCCATATAACCAATCACCGCGGCTAACAATGTTAACAACAAAGAAGGCATCAGACGTTTTAACAACGCATCTGAAGATAATTTCGTGTCTGCACTTAAACGATTGCACAAAAAATAAATTCCATAATCCTGCGCCACACCAATCAAACTCGCGCCAAATACTAACGTCAGCAAATGAATGCGATCAAACAACATCCAGCAAATGGAAAGTGAACCAAGGCAGCCGATAGTGATCGACAATAAAATCAGGAAAATCGGCTTTAACGAATGAAAAGTTGCCCACGTTAACAAAATAATGCCAAGCAGCGAACCTATGCCTATCGTCAACGCTTCACCTCGCGCCTGCTCGCCTGCTGCGGCGGCATGCAGTATCACCCCGGCGGTAATAATTTCTGCATCCGGAAACGCTTTGAGCGCTGTTGCCTTCGCGGCATTCAATGTGCTCATTACTTCCTGCTGAACACTCATCGAAAATACCGATTGGCTTAATGTCAGCGACAACAACACAAATTGCCGGTCAGCGTTTGCTACAAATAAATAACCATCGCGCGGACGCACCGGTGTTTCTTGCGCTCTTTCTTGCATCCATCCGGTAAATAATCCAAATGGATCATCACGCCAGGCGCCAGGTTTGGGGCCGGAAAATGGGCTGTATAAATTACGCAAAGCGGAATCAATCCAGAATTGCGACGGTTGATTGCGGAGTTGATTTTCCTGTTCTGACGTTAATAAGATCAGACGATGTTCTTGAAATGTCGATAACCAATCATTTTGTAGTTGATCGGTTGGTTGTGTGGTGATGAATAAGCCGGGCTTAGTTTTTAAAATATCACGATAAATGTCCGCCGCATGTTTAGCATCTGTCCATTCTTTTGCGCCGATTAAAACAATCACACGCTGCTGTGCCGCATCGACCATATGTGCGAAGGATTGTTGCAAAACCGGATCGCGTTTTTGCACCGGCAATAAGGCCATGATGTCGGTATCCGGGACTATCCGTTTCACCATCCAGAGATAAGCGTTATGTCCCAATAACAGACAAACTACCAATGCCCATAACAACGCAATAATGTTGCGACGACTTTTCAACTCCTTCATCAAAATAAGGCTTTCTCTTCTGGCTGCATGGCCGCCTCACCAGTCCGGATTGCTGAAAATACGATGGTCGTGTGATCACCTCCAGCTTCATTCATGTTGATGGTTTTAACGTGTGTTCCGCCGTCTAAACTAATCGTGCCGATGGCTTTGGCTAAGGCAGGTTCGCGTGCTTTTAAATTCACATGCCAGCTCGTGGCTTTTACATTGCCTGCTTTTATATCTCCGCTGATTTCAAATAATTCATTTAACTGTCCCAGATCGCCTGCCATTAAGGAAAACAGGACACTGTTAATCAGACGAACCGTTGGTTCTTGTTTGGCATCAAGTCGCATGGCCAAGCGCTCGCCTTGATAATTCACAATTTCATCGCGCGTTAAACGCAGCGTATTGGGAAAGGGATGCAAGGTGCGCCAGATAATTCCCTTGCCGGTGATTACGCAAAAACGTCCGTTGGATGCTAACGGTTTTTTCATGCCGGTTAATTGTTTGGTTTGATCAAAGTGGCCGCACAGCACGGCGGGTTTCGCCAGCATGGATTGGATTTTGAGGATGAGTGGGTTTTCTGCTGTGGCTGCGGACATAACCATAGTGGCCACGCATAAAAAAATACTTATTTGTTTCAACATGCTTTAACTCCTGATTTCAACGGTACATTTCAAACTCATTCGTAGGTTGGGCTAACGCTTTATCAGCCCAACTTTCTGCGCAGAGTGTTGGGCTGATAAAGCGTTAGCCCAACCTACGCACTAATGTGGAAAAATATTGCTGGCAACCAGCCTCAATAAAACCGCGCTGTTAACTCCCTCTCCCGTTACGCGGGAGAGGGAGCCGCACCTCGGTTCATGGAAACAATTCGGTCGAACATGGGCGACTGGATTCTCTTCCGCGTAACGAAAGGGAACTAATCCATCTTAATTCCCAATTTTTCAAACAACACAGCCGGCGATACAAAGCACATTTCCTTCGTTGCGATATCAACCGCCACTTGCGTCGTGCTGGCTCGCGTCAACCGTTTTCCGGTTACCGCATCACTAATCAAATAATTTATTTTTAAGCGGTTTTCCCACTCCACAATGTCAGCGCGTAATTTAATTCGCTGACCAAAAGTAGCCGCGCCGATATAACGCACAGACATATCAATAACCGGCCAGATAAATCCAGATGCTTTCATCTGAGGATAGTTGTAGTTGATTTTATTCAGCAACTCACAACGCACCACTTCAATATATTTAACGTAATTGCCATGCCAGACAATCTCCATCGGATCAAGATCATAAAATTGCACTTCAATCTCTGTTTCCGCCCACCAACGACTGACCTCAGCTTGCCTACGCATACAGCACCCAATGCTGATTCCGGATTCGTTCCATCATTAACCGCAAATCGGGTTCTAAACGACGATCTTCAATGATCTCCGGAATATCAGCACTTAACATCGCCATCATTTTTTTGAGCGATTCTTCCGGCTCTGCTAACGGATTAAGACGACAACGCAACCAAACACCCTGCCGCACCGTAATCAACAATGCCGCAACCACTTGCTCGGTTAATTCCAATACACGCAAACAATCACGCGCTGCAATGGTGCCCATGCTGACTTTATCTTGATTGTGACATTCGGTAGAACGCGAAAAAACCGAAGCTGGCATGGTGAGTTTTAACGCTTCCGCGGTCCAGGCCGAGGCGCTGATTTGCAATGCTTTTAAGCCATGATTAATTGCCGCGCGTACGCCTTGTGCTCCGGATAAATTGGACGGTAAATCATGGTTATATCGTGCGTCTACTAACAAAGCCATTTGACGATCCAACAGATCCGCCAGATTGGCTATCGTGTTTTTCATGCTGTCCATCGCAAAGGCGATATGTCCGCCATAAAAATGGCCACCATGCAAAACATGTTCACCTTCGGCATCAATAATCGGATTATCGTTGGCGCTATTAAGTTCATTTTCAATTAGCTGCCGGAAAAACGGCAAGGCATCTGCTAACACGCCAATCACATGCGGAGCACAACGAATCGAGTAACGATCTTGCAAACGTTTTTCATTACGTTCCAATTGCGCCGTTTTTTGGCACGGCAAATCCTGGCGCAACCAGCTCGCAATTTGCTGCATGCCGGAATGGGGTTTGACTGAAAATAACGTTTCATCAAAATGATGTGGATTACCGTCTAATGCAAACGACGCCATCGCGGTAATGCGCGTAGTCAGTTTGGTTAAATACTGAGCGCGATCAAAGGCCATGCAAGCCAGCGCTGTCATCACCGCTGTGCCATTCATAATGGCCAAACCTTCTTTGGGGCGCAATTGCAAAGGCGTTATTCCGGCATCGCTCAACGCCTGCCTGGCTGACACCGTTTTACCATCACGCCAGACTTCACGCTCGCCGCACAATACCGCTGCCACATAAGATAACGGCGTCAAATCGCCACTTGCTCCGACTGATCCTTCCGATGGAATCAACGGCAAAATATCGGCATTAAGTAAGCGCGTGATTTGTTCTAGCAAGGCAACGGAAACGCCGGAATATCCCTTGCATAACGAGGCTAATCGCACTGCCAGAATCGCGCGGGTTTGTGCCGGGGTGAAGTACTCACCCAAACCGCAGCCGTGATAGGTATAGAGATGATGTGGTAATTCAGCGATCAACTCAGGAGGAACTGTGACAGTGCATGAATCACCATATCCGGTAGTTACGCCATAAATAATGCCGTCTTCAATCAATAATCTGTCAAGAAAATCCGCGCCGCGTTCAATAGCAGAACGAAACTGCGGATCAGTGGACAGCATGGCAGAAGCTGCTCTGTTTGAAATTGAAACGATATCTTCAATCTGCAAACGCGCTTGATTAAAACAAACAGGGTTAAGGTCGTGCATCAGAAATATCCATCGGTAAATACCAAAAATCGTAAAAATTAAACCATTGCAACGGTGTAGCTAAACAGTGCGCCTCAAGTCGTGCTGCGTATTCCGATGCTAATTCGCTTAATACCTGTTCGCGCCCTTTACGTGGTAAGCGGATTGAATCGCGCAGTAATTCATAGTGAATTTCATTCTGGCCATGTTTACATCGCATGGAAAATAACATGTAGACCGGACATTGCAATACGCTCGCCAATACGTAAGGGCCAATCGGAAATTGTGCTGTTGTGCCCAAAAAATTGGCGGTTACTACGCGCGGATTTTTTGCAACGGGGATCCGATCTCCGGCAATAACGACAAACTCACCCTGCGCTATTTTTTTCGCCAGAATCATCGCGGTTGCCGGCGTGATTTCCGTGACTTGCATCAAATTAAGCTGACTTGCCGGATTGATTGTTTCCAGCAAATGATTAAATCGTTGTGCGTGTTTAGTATGTACAAGTACCGTGAGCTTCAGTTCACTATGCCGGTTTGACAAAACCCGACACAAATCTAAATTTCCCAAATGCGAACAGATTAATAAAACACCGCGTTTTTCTGCGATGAACTGTTTCATCTTTTCTGTACCAAAAAAACGTACAGATGACACGTCAAATAAACCGCTCCATAACAACATTTTATCGAGCATCATTTCGGCAAAGGCAGCGAAATGCTGTATCACTTTAATGATGCTGGTATTGATTGGTGTGACCTGACTGAGATGCTTCAAATAATCCCGGGAAGCCCGGCGTGCGGAAGGTTTGAACAGTACATACCACAACAACACCGGATAAAGTATCAACCGGAACGGCCAGCGGCCGAACACTTTGCACACCCAAAACATGAGCCGCATGCCAGTTAAAAAACCCAGCTCGTTGACCGCTGACCAATGTCTGGATTGTGTGTTTTGATCATTCATAAGATTTACGTGAAATCGCGCGCACTTTTCTTGTCATCAGCGTTGGAATACGTAACAACATTCCAAAAAATAAAATCACATGCATACGGGTAATCAGTACGTTGTCTAACCACAGTCGAAAATGCGAAACGCCATCGCCCGGATAAGTCACGCGCGTTGGTACGTTGATGACGTGTGATCCTTCCCAATACAAGCGCACCAAAATATCCGTATCAAAATTCATGCGATGGCCAATTTTTTGATGTGCGATTAATTTCATTACCGATGCAATGGGATAAACACGAAAGCCGCACATGGAATCAATAATTTGAAACGACCATGTATTGATCCAAACCCAGATATGCGTCAGATAGCGTGCATAAAGCCGTACTTTCGGAACGGAGGCATCGTATATCGGGCGGCCATTAATAATGGCTTCCGGATTTTTTAGAGCTTCGGCTAAAAATTGCGGAATATCGTCAGTACAGTGCTGACCGTCCGCATCAATCTGTAGCGCATGTGTATAACCTTCTTGTGCCGCCAATTTAATTCCCGCCAAAACTGCTGCGCCTTTGCCTGAATTTACTGACAGCCGAAGCAATGTCACATTCTTTTTTTCTACAGCTAATTCATCCAATTTTTTAGCGCAGTTGAATGAACTTCCATCGTCCACCAAAATGCAGGGCAAATTCTGTACAAGCACAGCATTCACCACCGCCTCTATGGCATGTTCATGATCAAAAACCGGAATCACGACACATGGCTTAATTTCCATCTTATGCATCGACAACCCCAAACCGGAGTAAAGAATGGCAATAACCAATATCATCGCGCACCGTTAATAATTTCAAACCAGCTAACTCAGCCAATCGAATGTAATCAGTGCTTTCATAAATTTTGCTGTTTCCACTCGCCATCGCGGTGAAATACGGTGAGGTGTTAATTAAGCAGTAGGATGCAATGTCGTAACGCTGACGATCCCAAAAGGTATCCATAATGATGAGCTGACCTTTGGGCGCCAGCGCGTTGACGGCGCGCTGCAAAATAGTGGCGATGACGGACTCACTGAAACAGCTTAAAAATTGACTCATCCAGATAACGTCCATACCTGACTTCAACGGAATTTCCGGATTGAGCAAATCAGTCGGATAAAGATGTGCGCGTTCTCTGACACCCGCAGCCTGCAACGATTTTTCCGCTACCCCTAATTGAATCGGCAAATCAACCAGATGTAATTGAACGTCGGAATTATAGGCAAGCGCAGCGCAGCTAAATTTGCCGGTGTTGGCGCCAATGTCCATCACATGCTGCGGAGCAGTAGCAAAAATATCGGCCAAAATGGTTGGGAAAGACGTGTCTGAATAATGTTGGTCGAATGCGAACCAGCTCGATTTGGCAGGTTCCGGCAAAATGGATAAGCCTTCATATATCGTTGGCCAGGGGCCTAGTTCTTTCAACCCAAGCGGCTTTTCGCTATCTAATGATTCGGCTAACTTAGCTAAACCCCGGTAACAAACATCCTGATTAAAATCAAAATTAATCTGCGTTATTTTGTCGGTGAGAATGCAGTAGCCGGTTTTGTCGAGCACGTAGTGTTCCTCTTTTAAATAAACCACACCGGCTGACAGACAAGTTTCCAATACCACTTTGAGCGCATATTTACTCCAGGATTTTGTTGCCGACAATTCAGTAACGCTTAATCCTTTCTGACCGGCGTCTGATAACGCCTGCAAGATGCCGCGTTTCCATGCGTAGTGAACGCATTGGAAAACGACCGGGCCAAAGGCGATTTTTTGTGCTTCAAAGCGAGCGGAAAATGCGCTTTGATTTTCGGGGGAGAAATTTTTATTTTGCATTTTTAGGGTTATTGACCAATATTTAAAAGTAAACGACGTTGGTCTTCGTAGGGTGGGCACGCTTTTGTGCCCACCATCGTTGATCATGATATGCGCCGGTAAAAAATCCCTGGCTTATCGACGAATACGTCATGTTGACTTACCGCGACATCTTAACCATGGTGGGCACAAAAGCGTGCCCACCCTACGACGTCCATGGCTCGTGCGACATCTTAATTCCATCAGAAAATAATATTCGACCACTTGAATGTTGCTTAGCCGGCGAAAAATACGAAAAACTTAAACAAGCTTTTTGCTGGTCATAATCCAGTTTTAAATGAACAACGCTCTCGGGCAAAATGACATGCTGAAATTTGAGCGCATGCATCGCGCGAAACTGGTCTGGCAAAACAAAAAACTGCCGCCCGGTTTTAATCGCCCAATCAACCTGCGCTATGCCAGGCAATATGGGGGATTCAGGAAAATGGCCTTCAAAATAGCGAAGATTCAACGGCCAGATAAGTTCAAATTCGACGCAATTTTCTTCGCGCTTCAGCAATTTAACCATTGGTGATATTGGCTTATCTTTTGTCTGTTCTTCTGAATTTTCAGGTGCATTCACAACTAAATCACGCAACATAGCTTCTGGCGTTTTCCCTTGCCCATTCAGAGGGAACTGTTCAACATATCGCCACCTGCGCGGCACTGCAACTGGTTCAACAAAATTAATTAAACCGCTTTTTAGCTGATGAGTTAAAGCGAGTTTTCCTTTCTTATTTTCTTTACCCTTTAAAAAAGATTTTCCTGATTCGGACAAAACAATCACCGCTGCAAGGTATTGACGCTGCGATTGCCCAGACTCACGATTTTCATTAAATGCGGCGATTACTTTCACTTCCGCTACCAAGGGAGAAGTAGCAATTCGCTGTTCGATTAAATCCAGTGAAATTCGTTTTTCTTCGATCTTCACAATCCGGTCACGGCGACCTTGAAGAATAAATCGTCCATTATTTTTCGCCTGAACCCGATCCGCAAGTTGCAACCATTCTTCCGTCAACAAATGGGGTGAACGAATTTCAATTGATTCTTCATCGCTGGCAACGCGCCACTCGACGTTGGGCATAGGCATCCAGGACTCATCCGTTTCCCTACTACGTTGACGCCACGCTATCCCACCTGTTTCTGAACTGCCAAAAATTTCAACCGGACTTTGTCCAAGTAGTTCTGAGATTAATTGCGCGACCTCGCCTGACAATACACCGCCAGAAGAAAACACTGCGCGTAAATTGTGGACAAGCCAATTCAAATGCGCTGGCAAACGTTTCAGATGCGCAGGGCTGGAAATTAATACGCTGGAGCGTGCAGAAATTAACTGCGCTAATTCTTCAGGATACAGCTGCGTGCGCGCGTGAATTGCACGGCGGGTTGTGAGTGGCCACAGTACTTTAAAAAGTAAACCGTAAATATGTTGATGGGTAACGGTGGAAATGATTTCTGCGTTCGCACTCTTTTCTCCAAACAGCTGTTCAAGCGTGGCGACTTCAATTGCTAATTGGGACATTTTTTTTGGAATCGCTTGCGCAACTCCGGTTGTTCCTGAGGTATGAACTACTAAGCCAATAAATTGATTATCTAGTGGTTCGTACTTAAGCACTTTGTCAGCCATTTCATTGGAAGAATTAATAGTTCCATTCAAATTGGAGACGCCAGTTTCATGACGCGTCTTTTCCGCGGGAATGACGCGGGACGAGAATTCGGTAGTTTCAATGGCGATATGTACCGGTGCACAATCCGCAGGAAAATCGCCAAGAAATCCATCCACAGTCAATTTCAATGCATCACAAGTTGATGTCAATACATCGGCGGCTAACCAGATGGTTTTTCCTGCATGCCAGGCACCGAATAATGCGGCAGAAAATTCAATGCTGTCGTCCAGATAAAGTGCGTAATGTTGACCAGGTAATTTCGTTGATAATGTGTGCCAGCTTGATACACGTTCCAGAAATTCATTGCGCTTAATCTGAGTCGCTCCACGCCATCCAATAATAAAATCAGATTGGTCAGCCACCCTCTCAGCAAAAATTCGTGGAATCAAATTAAGCACTGAGTTAAGCAATACGTCAGACATGGTTCAACCGTTTAAATCGTTGCCGGTACAAAAACTCTGTACCAAAAAGTGTTCCCATCAATAGGTAAGAAATCACGCCGGTATAAAGTAACCAGACATCTTCTGTTGCCCAAATTGCGGTAACAAATGCAATCACACCATTCACGATAAAAAACACACACCAAATTTGGGTGACACGACGGGTATAAGCCACTGCGATTAAAGACAAATCGGGTTCGCTCATGCGGGCGAAACGTTCAACCATCGAGGGTGGAAAGAACAACGTGGAGGTAAATGCGATCAACAAAACAAGACTCACTAAAACAGGATATAACTTCAGCGGCAATAACGTATTCCATCCTATTACTATTACCGCTAACAACAACAACGCGATGGTCGACCAGCGCGCCAATTTACTTTTTTTAAAAGTGAATAATCGTGTCGCCGCGGCCAACAATAATAAGCCGGCCAGCCAGCGGGGTTCTATTTTTCCCTGACTCAACCAGATCACGAGTGGAAACAACAGTGTGATAAGAACCGTTAATACAGTAGCGGCCGACGTGATAATTAAGGTGATGATTGAACGGTTTATGCTGACTTCTCCGGATGTGCTGAAAGTGCCGAAATGGCATTCACCACATCATCAATAGTTCGAATTTCTTTAAACACTTCAGGCGATAAACGTTTTCCTGTCAGTTGCTTCAATTTGGCGGCCAGATCGACAGCGTCAATGCTGTCAATATCAAGATCCGCATATAAATCAGATTGAAGCGTTAATGCTGATTTGTCCAACTCAAACATTTGCGCGAGCAAATCTATCACCCATGCTGTTAACTCTTCCTTATTCATTTCACTAATACTAATCATGAGGCTTCCTATTTTTTCCTGTCTTTTTCAACCAATTCCGTGAGCGCTCGCACGGAGGCAAAATGGCGTCGCGTGTCTTCTGAATCTGCTGACAACGTAATGCCAAATCTTTTTTGTAATGCCACGCCCAGCTCAAGTGCGTCGATGGAATCAAGTCCCAGACCTTCGTTGAAAAGAGGAGCATCTGAATCTATATCGGCCGCACTGATATCTTCGAGTTGCAGCGCTTCAATAATTAAATTTTTTACTTCGAGCTCAAGCATGATGTTGAATTCTTTCTGAAAAATAAGTTTGTAAGTAAGTTGTCAAATGACGCGCCGCTATGGTTTCGCTCACGGATTCGTTTATAAACTGATCGACCTTAATATCCTCTTGCACTTCAATCCGAAAATTCACTCTGACTGGTGGAATTTGCCACCATTTTTCGTGTTTGCCCAATGTCTTCGGCCGGCAAGTAATTAACACAGGAGTGACATTACATTTGGCGCGTACAGCGATATTTGCAGCGCCTCTTTTGAAGCGGATCTGATCATTCGGTGGTGTGCGTGTTCCTTCTGGAAATACGATTAAATTATTTCCGTATTGAAGTGACTTGATACAGTCATTGATGAATTCAGTTCCATGATTATTACAAATAAATCCACATGCATTCACCGCTCCACGCGTAAATAGATTTGTTTGCAAGTCGGCCTTCACTATGCAATCAGCTCGCTGAACGAAAGACATGAGAAATAGAGTATCAATTAGCGTAGGGTGGTTCGCCAGTATCAACAAACCATGCCGGTTTAATCGCTCCCGGCCAATAACTTCAAAGCGCAACACACCGGTGCCATGCATCAACCCGATAAAGCACTGAAAAGCCAGTCGAATTACTGTCTTTGCATACGAAATCCGACGCTTCTTGTTCCAGACTAAAAGATGCAACACGGGAAAAACGAAAACAAACAAAAATAAACCACCAAACCCAAATACTGCAAAACAAGTTCCCGTTGCTAACAGGCGCCAAAAATAGAAAACACGTTCAAGCGCACGTTCAAACATAACGGCTCCAACACCAGTGCCGGCGTTCGATATTTCGCTCTAAAAGTGGATCCTCCCGCAAATAAAATTTTAGTATGGTTAAACTCGCTGGCAAGGCATCTTGCGTTGCCAGAGCTGCTGATTCAGCATGCTTCCAGCTCAGCTGAATGGCATTTTTTTCTGCTGGCACCATCAGCCATGCCCAGGCGTGGGGTTGCTCTTTACAATCTTCATACGGCGAAAATAAGGCAGGCAAACAATTGTCATAACTCACCAGCAGAACTCTGGCGGCGCCGTCTGCCAACAAGCTACACGCTTCGATTACGCCATGTTCAATCGTGCATTGTCCGGCAGAAAGGGCGAGATGATTTGCCTGATTTTTGCGGGCAATAGAAAATAAACCCGCAGTGGCGTTATGTACCGTCAAACCAAAATTAGTTGGCGACAGCGGCTCATTTTTGACAACGTTAATCAATTGTTCCAGTGCGCGCGACACATCACCATGACGTGAACAAAAAATAGTTGGTGTATCACGCAGATCGTTTTCGCTGCCACCGAGACATTGATAAGCCACTTCCAACGCCATTTTCCCCAAAAAACCGGCCCTTCTGCGCAGCATTGAGGGCATCTCCGATACACCCGGCTCATTATTCCCTTCAATAACAAAAGGTGATTTAGCCCAGTCTGTCCATTCTTGATTAGTGACCAAGTTCGGTGCCCAGGCGGCATGTGCAGCTACGGAAAATTCAACCTTATTCATCATCCCGGAGCCTCAACAAGGTATAAAGAATTAATGCGTTAATGGAAGGCGGAATTATACTCTCGCCATTCAAGGTGCCGGAATAGAAACTAACTATTTTTTCGTCGGCAAAGCGCGGGGAGGCGCCATGACTAATGCTATGGCAACTTTGGTCCACACCGTCCAGGCGGAAAAATAGTTGGTCGCATTAGGAATTCGATCCGGTATCTTGAGTGGCGAGCAGTAAATAGATGTAAACCCGCCGCTAACTTTGTCAGGGAAGAAGCGAAACAAAATTAAAGTCACTATAGAAATTCAATATCGCTTTTTGTTTTGTCGTTCTGCCGGATTCGCTCAAAACATCATCAGCCCTCACAAGCAAATTATTCTTATTGGAAGTAACTTTTACAATAACGATATAAGGGAAACTACTTACGGGAAACTACTGTATTCAAATGATTTTATTTCGTGAAAAATGACAACATCACTCAGCGTGTTTTTATTATTCAAGGAATAAATAAAATGACTTTAAATATCTTTTCATTTCAACGTGCATTCACCGCCCGGCAAGGGATGGCATTAGCTGCGGCCAATTGTGAAACTTCCTTAGCTACCATCGAAGCCAAAGATATTATGGATTCGCTTTATTTGGGATTGGACTGTGAAGTAATGGACTGTGGCGAGTTCTGCGAAGCCAGTTCAACAGTAGATGAATTTGTTGATTATTGTAAAACCATGCTTCAAGAGTTATCTGACGCTGATGATGCTGTGACTATTTCATTACCAAATAACACTAATCTGAACTTGAACGAAAAAAATGGCCATATTCAAATGAGCATGGATGGCAAACAGGTAACATTACCCAACTTAACGATTCACCATCTGTATAAAAACCTTGTTCAAGACATACAAAACAATCCTGATCTTTATGGCACTTGCCTGACCGGTTACGTCAACAGCTTGCAACGACGTGAAAAAATTTGCGCACTTCTTTTGCCTGCACATTAAACTTCCATATTCGCGGCAAACAGCCCTCCCCTCCAAATTGGACGCAGACAATCTGATTTTCCGACACGGATATTGCGCAATTCAGATACAACATGAGCAATTCGCTGGCGACGCTCCCAAGTTGCTAAGACAAACACCATTTACGTTCAATAAATATTGACGTATCCGTAGTATCCCCAATGCATTAAATCCAAATGCCCGGTAAATTCAAGGCTTGTACTATCAGTTGAAGCTGAATTGAGCTTTCAACGCACTCAACATCGGTGGTGTCAGTGCATCAGATAACCTGAACTTACTTTATAGATATAAAAAATCATCAGCTTATCGTCTCAGACTGGAACATCAGGATTCACTGGCCGTGTTTATCTATTTGAAAAATATGGTGCAAAAAATGTTACTGTTACCGGCCACTCTTTAGAAGGAAACCTTGCAAGCTATGCGGTAATTAGTAATTCAACCGGGCAGTAGAGTCAAAGCAATAGCAATTAATGCTCCGGGACTATCTGGCGGTCCAGGCTTCAAACGAGGTAATAAATGGCCTGTGTAGATGTGACGAATATCAATTCCGCCGGAGATTTTGCAAGCCAAACAGTGACCTCCCCTGGCGCCGTTTTCGCAAGTCGGTGTGGGTTATGTGTTACTGAGAGCGAAAATGTCGGGCATCATAATAAAACTTCTTCAAATTCATCACTTTTCATGCTTCCAAATTACAAATTTTCACTAAAAAATGTTGAATAACATTTTGAAAGCGGAAGTTCATAATTTAAATGCCAACTTAGCGAGTCACCAAACTATTATTGATATAACTATAAAATAATTAACTTTGCAAAAATGTGTCTCCAAGTTGTCAACTAAATGCTCGAGATGGCGGAAATGCTCATTTAAATTGAGACAATGATATAAAATGTTGAAATGATATCGCTCGCCTTAAATCATAAATCCTCTATGAATTTATTGGTCTATCAAGTTATATATCCGGTATTTAACGATTAGAAAGAGTGAGTAATGAGCGACACCAAAACGATTTCGATAGTAGATGATGATGAAGCCATCAGGGATTCTCTGCGTTGGTTATTTTCGTCACGAGGTCACGAGGCAATATGCTTTTCCAGCGGCGTTGAATTTCTTAAAGGTTATTCGCCCAATGCACAGTGCTGCATTATTTTGGATGTACGCATGCCGGAAATGAGCGGTATCGAAGTATTTGATGCTCTACACACTTTCAACTATTGTCCGCCCGTCATATTTTTAACAGGACATGGCGATATTCCGATGGCAGTTAATCTCTTAAAAAACGGCGCATCTGAATTCATACAAAAGCCGTTTAATGACAATGACATTGTCGACCTTGTTGAGTCATACATCATTCGCGATCAGGAAAAAAGAGAGCAGTGGCGCGTACATCAAAGAATGAAACAGCAATTATCCCAACTCACGCAACGTGAATATGAAGTCATGGAATTAATGCTCAAAGGGAAGTTGAATAAGCAAGTGGCAGATGAACTCGATATTGCCATCAAAACAGTTGAAGTACATCGCTCCCGCATTTTAGAAAAAATGAATGTAAAAACAGCGCTGGCACTTGCTTCTGCTTTGCGTAATGCGCAGATTTAACCTATCAAAATACATATCACCTCTAAGTTAACTCTGAACACAAAAGCGTAACACGCACACTTTATCAAACACCGCAAATTCCATTAAGCCGGTGGTTCCTTAGGCTCGCCGTGTGAATCCTTAAGCTCCTGTAAATCCTTAGGTTCCTGTGTATCCTTGGATTCCTGTGAGTCCTTAAGGTGATCCCGTAGGTCCCTGTGTATCCAGAGGTTCCTCTGAAATTCATATGATTCTTGTAATTTGTTAGATTCCTCAGGCTCCTCTAATTTCTGAGACTCCTCAGATTCTTGTGATTCCTCTGGCGTATCCACTACTTCACCAATTTCTCTTAAGTGTGCAAGCTCTACTTCTTTTAACCATTGCAAAATGCGGAAAATCGGTTCAACAGAATCTTGTGGAATGAATGTGTAGACTCGTTTTGCACCTTTAAATATGCGTCGTGCTAATGGGATGTCACGTACTACGGGTATATCGTGTTTTTCAGCATATGCAATGACGGCAAGTGCGATTTGATTTTTCTCCAATACAGATATAAAAGGATACGGGGAAATATCAGTATTAGTATAAACACCAATTGCTATATGCGTCGGATTAGCCAGAATAAAATCAGATTTTTCAATAGCGCCTTTTACCTGTCCAGATAAAATCTCTTGATGTACTTCACGTCGACGGTGTTTAACTTCTTGGCTTCCTTCTTGTTCTTTGTATTCCTGTTTGACTTCGTGCTTCTCCATTTTCAAATTTTTAATATACAAATAATAGTCAACAAGGCCATCTAATAAAATAATGAGCATAAAAGAAGCGAGGCAGAGTAGCACTAGCGCTGTCCCGGCTTGCAACCATATTGTGGCAATAGATGAGGGTTGTGCATAAACCAATGAGTACAGCACATTGCGATATTGATGGTAAAACATATAGATAACTGCACTGAAAACCATCAGATACAACAACGCTTTTATGAATTCTTTGACCGTTTTTAAACTAAATATTTTCTCAAACCCGGAGACAGGATTAAGTGCATTAAAGTCGATCTTGATTGCTTCAAAAGCTAACGCAAACTTGCTTTGTAATAGCGACGGTACGACTGTCGCCGCAATGCAAACGCCTACAAACGGAAGTGAGACCTGTAGAAAAAGCTGGAATATTTTTTCTCCGGCATAGGCGGGGCTGATGTTATTACCCCGTGTTAAAAAATCCTCAAATAGTGTACCTACACCGGATAAAGACATTGTCGTCATAAACAGCATGCCGGCGCCAAGTATGCATGCAGCAACGATGTCACGACTTTTGTAAGATTGCCCTTTCTTAGCTGAGTCGCGTAATTTTTTCTGGGTCGGTAGTTCGGTTTTTTCGCCTGACATGATCTATTTTCCGCCAGTAAGTAAATGCAAGCTGGAATAATCGTCCATAAAGATGAGCAGTTTTTCAGGGAGCACCTGCCAAAAATACATCGATAAGATAAAAAAAGCAATAACGCTTTTGATCGTGAGTGAAACGGAGAACGCGTTTAATTGCGGAGTAAATCTGGAGAACAATCCTAATAAGCATTCCGTCAGCAACAACATCAATAAAATGGGTGAAGCAATAATAAAACCCTGGGTAATTATCTGGGTAAGAAATAGTACTAATCCATCAAAATTCATGGAAAAACCTTGCGCGATGCCAATAGTTTGGTAACTCTGTGCCAGAGCCTCCAGCATATAACGCATACCGCCAAGTTCCAGATAGGCAACTACCACCCAGAAGTTAATTAAATTAGCTGCTTCTGTGGATTCTTGTCCGCTAGTTGGATCAATTAAGCTTCCCATTGATGCTCCTCGCGCCACATCAATATAAGCACCAAGTGCGCTAAATATCCAAAATGGCAAAGCCAATGTAAAACCAATGGTGGCGCCAATTAAAGCTTCTTTTATGGTCAACGCCGCCAATTCAATTAGAGGTAAATCTGTAAAAGATAGTGTAGTGTCCAGCGATGGCCACAGACCAATAACGATGAAAAGAATAAGAGCATTGCGAATTAAAATATTGCTTATTGCGCTGGTATTAAGAAAGGGTAATAAAAGAAAGATAGGGGTGATACGCGCATACATCAAAGCAATAATGGCTAATCGATCGTTCAACTCAGCAAATAAGTTCAACATGATTTAATGCGATGGCGCTGTGGCGATAGTCATCATTTCGACTGCATAGTTCAACATATGTTCACCAAACCATCCTGACATCAGATAGATGCAAAAAATAACGGCAACCAACTTGACACCAAACGGTAACGTTTGTTCTTGAATTTGAGTAACCGTTTGAAAGAGCCCAATAAGTAGCCCGACCACCGTCGCAACCAAAACGGGTGGCATGGAAAGTATCAGGGTTAGTTGCAAGGCTTTATTGCCCGCATAGACTAATTCATCCATAGTTTTGCTTTCTTTAGCTCTTAGCCAGTTCGATGTATTGCATCACCAGCCCCTTGGTTAGCAAACTCCAACCATCCATGGCCACAAAAAGTATCAGCTTAATTGGTACAGAAATGGTGACTGGACTCATCATCATCATCCCCAATGCCAAAAGTATACAAGAGATGACCATGTCGACAATAACAAAGGGAAGATATAAATAAAATCCGATTTTGAAAGCTGCTTTAATTTCGCTTAATGCGTAGGCGGGCAAGAGAGCAATAATGGAAGGGTCTGCTGTCTGCTCTTTTTTTGCTTCTTCTTTTTCGCCCAAGCGGCCTGCTTGTGCTTTTTCAAAAAACTCAACTAAATCAGGGTCAGAGTATTTTTTCAAATACGCGCGATAGCCAGAAAAACCGTTATCAGCAAAATTAGTAATCGATTCGATGCTATTTAATTGAACGTTTTCGTTGCGAAACTGTTCATACCCTTGTTGCATTATTGGCAGCATAACAAATATTGCCATAAACATCGCAATGCCATTCAGTGCCATGTTTGAAGGAACTTGCTGTACGCCCAGAGCATTGCGAACCAGTGAAAAGACAATTGAGAATTTAATAAAACATGTTCCTGCTGCAACAAAAAAAGGGAGTAAGGTGCCTAGGCCAAGTATGACAATAAGTGAATAGTAATTGTCGCCCATTGTCTTATTCCTGTGTCCACAGTGTGCGAATCTCTACACCAAGTTGCCCATTGGCCAGTTGTATTAATTCTCCACGCGCAAAGCAACGCTGATTGGCACGAATCTCCACATCCAACATAGCACTTGGCGGCAATTCAATAATTTCACCAGGTGTGATTGCTTTAAATTGATTGAGAGGAACAGTTTTTTCCATGAGAACAACACTGAGTTCTATGGGAAGCGAATTTAATCCTGTCGTGTTTTCAGTTTGTTGCATGGTATTGCCCACTCGTTCGTGTTCTGTTTCATTCTCTGTCCGATTTAATATCATGATGGCTTTCTGAGATAACTCACTCGTAAATAATGTTTTTCCGTTGCTTGATACGCGACCTTCAGTATGTTCAATTAACAGCACATCACCTACTTCAATCGTAGTTAGTACCGACAAAGGCAACATACTGTAACCGATACTAAAAGTAAGTGGAATCTGTAAATCACTAAGTGATGCTATTTCTGAAGCATCTGTTAGCGTGTGGGGAGTAAATTGCTCTACTAATACCGTGCCAGGTAATGCCTCCAAACAGGGTAAATCGTGTGTGTGTTTCACCTCTGTCACTATCCCCACCATCCTCATGTGTACTAATGGAGCGTGTTGATGTGATAAGGCAAGTTGTAACGGATGTTCCGTGATCAGCGGCTGTAATATCCGATCTTCCATCGATAGCCAGTCAATCCCATCTAACTCAGGCAAAGACGTTTTTGCCCAGCTTGCCAAGTCAAGCAAACCATTTAGTTCCGACATATCCTCGAACTGCACATGAAAACGTAGATAGCGCATACCAGACACAGGCCGGCTAAGTTGCGGCTGATAACCCTGGTGCTCTAGCTGCGCGCAAATGCTTGCTAAATTGTTTGCTGTGGGCTCCACACGACGTAGTGCACTCAATGTTTTCATTCGTCAGCATCGTCCGGGTAGTGTTGATTTGTCGATTGGCGCTGATTTGGTTGTTTGTCGATGGAGCTTTCCACTGAGCTAATTCCTAAAGCTAAAACGCTGTCGTTACCAGATTGCTGCTTTACAATTTTTATGTCTCCTTCATCACCACTCAATTTATAACCTTTATCCGAGTTACCAGATGAGTGCTCCTTTATAATTTTCATGACACCTTCATCACCACTCAATTTATAACCTTTAACCGAGTTACCTGAAATAGTTACCTCATCTCCCCAGGCAAAACTATATTTTGTTTCTACCGGAGCATTTTTATCGCGTGCGGCAAGTACCTCAGCTTGTTGCTTTGCCCCATTCAGATTTGTCATCGGTTGTTCTTGAGGTGTGGAGGGAGACGTCCCTTCTGTTATTGCAGACTGCCCAAAAGGTGTGCTGATCGGTAACGCCGATGTTAATTCACTTACCTCACGCTTTTCTGACTTCACTCCCTCCGCCTCTGCTGCAGAGAGATGGCTTTTAGCCAACTCAGTCGGCGTACCTGATATAGATTTGGTTGTAACTTGCGCGGAAGCAACTTGCGGTGTTACACCAGCGGTGGCACGCTGGGTTGACGCGTCAGTGTTCTGTGCTCGCACATCCGCTACCTGGACTGATTGTGTTGATCGCGCGAATTCAACCGACATATCAGACGCACTCAGCATTGATGCCTTCGCTACTGTATCTACCGCTTGAGTTGGTTGTGTTGATGGCATGAACTCAGCCGCCGCACCAGATGTGGCCGTCGTTGTTCCTCCCTCGCGAAGGAATTGTGGCGTGACAGCTAATGGCAATGCACTCGATGGTTTCTGAACCGCAGAAAATGGTAACACGCTCGCAACATCGTTCAGTGCTAATCTCTTTTTGACGTTGACTGAATCTGCCTTGTCAGTAGATTGCCCTTGTTTAGAAACTGAGTCTCCGCTTCCCAGCTGCACTTTTCTGTCTTGCAGAATGACAGGTGGCGGAACAAATATTGCCATTGGCGTGACTGAATCGTCTGGATTATTTTTCTTTTTGTTGTGCAGCCGCTTGGCCTCATTAACAAAAGCGTCATGTAATTCTGTATCATCCTTACTGTCCAAATTTTTGGCATCTGAAATACGGTTTGAATTTACTATTGTGCTTTCCATGTTACGTTCTCCTGTTGTTCATTCTCATTCATCGTTTCTTTTTGTAGCAGCCAATCTTTCTTACTTGATTGCGTCCATGTCGTAAATTTCATTTCTCTGCGTTTTAAAAAAGCAAGTTGTCGATGACATTGTGCTATTTCATTTTCAACGTCGTGTAAATTTTCCAGGCGCATAGTGTGTTCAAGACGTAATTGCTGGCGTTGATGTAATAGAATCGCTTGCTGTCGGCGCAGCGTATAAATTTCTGCCTTAGTCGCTAACACATCATTTAATTGTTGCGCCACCATAATTTGCTCCAGCGTCTGTATTTCAGCCTTGCATCGTTCGATTTCCTCGATTAAATTTTGCCGTTGGCGCATATTTCTTGATAACACCTGTTGTTCCGTGCGTGTTTTCTGCTCACACAACTTGATCAAGCGCAGCCCTTTATGAAATTGACGCATGCATTTCCTCTAACGTAATTTCAAATGATGAGGCATCTGCCATATTTTGACGAAGAAAATCCATTAACTTTGGTTTACAAGAAAAGGCATGATCATTTTCCTGGTTTTCTCCTTTTTTATATTCACCCAGATCAATATAAATTTGCATTTCTTCTAAGGTGGCTAATGTACGCCGTACTTGTGAAGCCAGTTTTCGATGCTGCTCAGAAGTAATATTTGAAAACACGCGACTTGCACTTCGCAAAATATCAATCGCAGGGTAATGCCCCTGACCTGCCAGTTTACTATTGAGGTAAATATGTCCATCTAAAATGGAGCGGACTTCATCACCTATCGGATCGGCTTCGTCTTCACTTTCCAGTAAAACGGTATAAAAAGCCGTGATACTTCCGCGCTTTGTTTTTCCTGAGCGCTCCAGCAATTTAGGTAAAGCATCAAATACCGATGCGGGATACCCACGACGTGCTGGCATTTCTCCTGCAGTCAACGCTACATCGCGCAGTGCACGTGCAAAGCGTGTGAGAGAGTCTAATAATAAAACGACTTTTTTACCTTGCGCGCGAAAGAATTCTGCCACAGTTGTTGCTACATAAGCGGCATTAGTACGATCAACCGGTGACTGATCGGACGTCGCAAAAACTAAAACAGCACGATCACGGTGAGATGAGGTACGTAGCCACGATGTTAACTCAGCCACTTCACGGCCACGTTCACCAATTAAACCAATCACGAATACATCTGCATCACCATGATCGATCAACATGTGCATGAGCGATGTCTTACCACCACCAGCTGGCGCAAAAATGCCAACGCGTTGACCAATTCCGCATGTAAGCATGCCGTCTATGGCACGCACACCAGTGATCAGTGGCGCATCAATTAATCCACGTTCTGCATAAGACGGTGGATCTGCATTCACTGTACAGGAGATTTCCTCCCCTTCTTCTTCCGCCCCAAAACGCTCTAAGATTTGGCCGCTGGAATCAAGCACGCAACCGAGTACAGAATAACCAACTTGGATATGTAAATTTTTCCCCGTCGGCATAATCACCATTTCGCGTGATATGCCAGTACTCGTCCCCATCACATTTAAAACGGTATTCTCACCCTGAAAACCAACCACTTGAGCCCGCGCAATGACTTCTTGTGTATTGATCGAAGCACGCAACTCACATATTTCGCCAATAAATATATTACGCAAAGGCGCTTCCAAAACCGGTCCTCGCAGGCCGGTCGGATGTGCATATTGTTTCCAGATAGTTGGCGTCTTAGTCATTTGGTTTTAATTAAATAGTCTTCAGTACGTCAATTTGAATCGCATCGGTAATTTCACCAAAAGAAAGCACTTCTAAATCGTTGTATTTGCTTTCAAGCAATTTCTTAATAAATCGCCTCACATCGATTGAAGTTAATACAACTAAATCTTTATGGAGAATGTTGAGGTTATCTAATCCTACAGAAAAAATATCCATCACTTCATTCAGTTCATGCGGATCTAAATTCAGAAATGTTCCCATAGCAGTTTGCTTGATACCACTTCTGATTTTATCTTCAATCCCCTGCGATACAATAATAGCGCGCAGACGTCCTTCAGTGGAAAATTTATCTGAAATATAACGTCCTAATGCCGTGCGAATATGTTCGACCAGGGTAATAACGTCTTTCTCTTTTGGCGCCCATTTGGTCATAGAGTCAAGAATCAGTTTGATGTTACGAACAGAAATACGCTCTCCCAATAAACGCTGTAAGACTTCGGACATTTTTTGAACACTCGCGTGTCGATACGTTTCTTTAACTAACTCTGGGTATTTTGGTTCTAATTCATCCAACAGATTTTTTGTTTCTTGCACACCAAAAAACTCATGAACATGTCGCGACAGTAACAAAGCAACGTTTTGATAAAACTCATCTGTGTCTTTACGTAGCGCATAACCCATGCCCTCAACCTGTGCGGCTTGCGCATCAGGAATCCAAACCGATTTTTTGTTAGCTGCTTCATCGACCGTAATTAAATCTAAATCCAGTACCGACAACTCATCCTGATAATTAACGATGCGCTGAGCATCAAACAAAATATTCATCTCAGCTGCTTTGACTTCATTAATAAAGACAGCAACTTTGTTGACAACACCCGTTGCCGAATAACGCACTGCTGCTTGCGGTAAGCGCACGCCATAATCTAAGAAGAAGCGATTGCGTATCAGGTTGAGCATTTTCTTTTGCTCCCACTGTTTCTTATTCTCTTCGGAGAGGATAAAGATGAGTGGTACTGTTTCTGCTGTCATACGATTAGTGTCTGCAGCATCTGCCTGTTGATCAGCTCCGCCGCCCTGACCAGTTGAAGAGGATGACTCACCACTTTCTTTAGCTGCCAATTTATTCGCTTTATGTTTGTACCAAAACAGGATAAATAAACCTGCAGAGAGAATCGCAAATACACCTGTCGGGAAACCAGGCAACATACCCATCGCCAAAACTAAAACGGCAGTAACCAGAATAACAAACGATTTGTTAAATAACTGCGTCACGATGCTGTGGCCTAAGTTATTACCTTCGCCACTTACCCGTGTAACCACAAAACCGGCACTAATAGAAATAAGCAGCGCCGGGATTTGCGCAACCAGGCCATCACCAATGGTTAATATAGTGTAGACATGAAGTGCATCAGAAAAACTGGTTCCGTGCTGAACCATACCAACGGAAATACCGCCGATAAAGTTGACGAAAATAATGATGATGCCGGCAATAGCATCACCCTTAATAAATTTCATTGCACCATCAAACGAACCATACAGTTGACTTTCTTTTTCTACTATGGTGCGCTTGGCTTGTGCTGCATTTGAATCAATAATACCGGCGCGCAAATCAGCATCAATACTCATTTGCTTACCAGGCATACCGTCTAATGAAAAACGTGCGGCGACCTCGGCAACGCGTTCCGATCCCTTAGTAATAACAATAAACTGAACGATGGTAATAATAAGGAAAATAACAAAACCGACCACCAGGCTATCGCCAATAACATAATCGCCAAAGGTGCTCACAATGTGGCCTGCATCGGCGTTTAATAAAATCAGACGGCTGGTACTAATCGATAATGCCAACCTGAACAGCGTGGTGATCAGCAAAATGGAGGGAAAAGAAGACAAACTCAGAATACGATCAACGTAGAACGAGCCAATTAACACCAGCAAGGCAATGGCAATGTTGACTGCAATCAACATATCGACCAATACCGTTGGTAACGGGATAATCAGCATCGCCACAATCACGATGATGAGTAGCAAGATAATTAACTCTGGATGCGTTCTGACTTTTGCTAAAAATTGTTCCATACGTTCTCTCGACCTGTCACTTATGTGAATGGAAACATAGCATCTGATTGTGACCAAACTATGTTGGTTTTCACTTTCCTCGGAAGACTATGTTACTAATTGGCAAACAATTGTAGCTACGAACAGAACTGGGAGAAGACAAATGTGTGACAATTTCAGTCACTTTACTGTATGGAATGGTGGATGGATATTGTTGATAATACTTAATTGGGTAAGTATTTTGTGCAATAGTGGAATGACTGTAGTAGCAGGGGTAAATACCTCGCACGGGCACAAATTGCGCTTTGTGCCACGCTGGAGGTCGCCTTGCGGCGTTGCCCTCGCTAATTTTTAACCTCAGTTCGGATAAAAATCATCATCCCACGCAGAGCCTCGGATTATTGAGAAGTTACCATGTTGATCAAGAGACAGCTCTCACAAGTGAAACAGGGAAGAAAAGCATTGAGGTTCATGGGGGGTCGAATTATGCTGTTGGCTTTATATCCATATTAAGCAAAGCTTCAATAAGAATATGTTTCGCTTCGGCATCGAAAAACAAATCGCCGTCGAGAAGTTTAATTGCTCGTAGCAATTTTTGTTGCAGGACTGGCTTGGCCAAGCCGAGACTTTCCGTCAATTGAGCAAGTTGGTTTTTTTCAATTTCCCTTTGTATCTTAAATGGGCGTTGCAAACAATCAAACCAGCATACTAAAGCCTCAATTTCCGGCGTAGTTTGATCACCTTCTTGCTCCTGACTTCCGCGCTGACTTCCTTTGCTCTGGTCACGCCCTTGCCGATCCTGCTGCTTTTCTTTACGTCGGACATCTCCTCGCTGTTCTTTAAAAAACACATCCATAAATGCTTTATCAGAAGCAAGTAATTTTTTAAAGTTGACCAGATGACCAAGCAACGCACCGAATTCAGCCCGTGAACAACTAGGGTCGTGCGATTGAATGTCGTGCAGCAACGCCGTTTCTATAAATTGCGCGACCAAATAACGGCGAACGGTTCCGAATTGTTCAACCCATTGCTCATATTGTGAAATTTCGCCATCACCACTTTCCAAAAATTCACGATAAGTATCACGTAATGCCCAAGCAGTGACTGCCATTTTGCTAGCAAACATTTGGGCTTTGAGGCCCACATTGAGGCCTGCTTTGCAATGTTTTTCATTCGTTTCTGCCCAAACTTGTTGCATCACTTCTTCTAAAACGTCTGTTGGCTCATTTCTCACTTTACGGCGCTTAATGATTTCGCGTAATACCAAAATCAGATCAGAATCATCCGGGAACATAGAACGTGCTTGCAATAAAAGCTCGTGTGGCGTGATCTCAGAGGCGTATGAGATGAATAACAAGTGCTCAACTTTAGGTTCAGCATCTTCTTCTAAAATGCGATCGAATGGATCACTCGAATTGGGCGAGCGTTTTTCAACATCGTTGCGACGCCTTAATTGCGCTGCAACGGCAGACAGATCATCGGCTAAGTTGATCATGTCAAAATAATTGAACGCCTGCTCTTGCACACCCGATGCGAGCGGGGGTGGTTGATGTTTTATCTCTGGCGGACGGCTGGTCTGTAAATTAAACTTGGGACTTGCCGCATAGGGGCTAATTTCTGCCATCGGCGGCTCCTGGATATTTATTCAACGCTTTGACGGCGTCGTTTAACGGTAAATCAGGACTTAACATTGGCGGCGCAATAAATTCTTGTTCGTTCCAAATATCTCCTAAATCAAGCAGCTTGGGCTGAATCAGATAAATCCGCACTTTTTTGTTTGCCGTATCCGAATTGAAACGAAACGCACCTCCAATCCAAGGTAAGTCACCTAACAGCGGTATCTTGCGATTGTCACTCCTATATTCATCTCGCGTGTTGCCGCCGATTAACAAGCTTTTACCTTTTGGAACACGCGCCACCGTACTTATTTTGGTGCGGGTAATAACAGGAAGAGCACTGTTATTACTACCACCGGTGTCGGTAACAGGAGCACCAGCTTGTTGACCATCTTCAATATCCAGCACCATTTCTACTTCTTCACCCGACGTGGAATACCTAGGTAATACGTTAATAACCGTTCCGTAGGTAACACCTTCTAAACTGGCAACGCGTTCGGCCTGTATCCTTGCGTAAAAAGTATCTTGGCTTTCAAAAACAGCAGGAACATTATCTTGCGTCAAAATGATGGGACGCGTGACTATTTGTGCTACTCCTTGTTTGTTTAATGCCGTAATTTTAGCAAGAAAACTATTAGCATTAAGCGTAGAGGTACCCGCATTAAAGGTAACAGTTCCTTTGTTACCCGCATTAATGGAGCCTTGCCAGTCAACCCCTAATTCATCCAACTCGCCTTTAGTAATATCGATCACCCATAACGAGAGTTCGATATGACGTTTTGGTACATCAAGTTGTGCAATCAGCTGTTCAATCAGATCAATTTGCTCATGGGCTCCCTTAACCAACAGGCTATTGGTTTCCGGATACGCAATGACCACGATTTGACTTTTGTTATTCGCTGGCTGTTTTGCCTGAGTAGCGGCCGGTGGGGCGAGCTTAGTTTGCGCCAGTAATTGCGGCAGACCTTCCTGGACAACCTTAGCAGTTGGTTCGTTCTTGATGGTGACTGATTCATTGAACGTGCTAGCCAATATGGATTCAATCACTTTGCCAATACCAGAAATAGTAACCTCCTGGTTACGTACTGAATAGTTACGGTCACCAACAAACGTGTGCTGCAATTTAATGACACGAATTTGTTGTTTATTCAGGTCAACGTTTTTATATAAATCATCTAAATAAGCAGCGGCATTGACCACCAGATCAACATAGACCGGTGGACCTGACACATAAAATGCGCCTGTTTTTTTCTCCCCACGGATGGGGTAACGTTTGCTGAGTAAACCAGTGCTATGCAAAAACTCGTTCAGTGACGCCAAAGAACCGTAACGCATGATCACAACGGAATTTTTTAATTCGCTATTGTCATAGACATATATAGTCTGGCCGTCGTCATACCAGGCCAGGCCAACCTGATTGCTGAATTTATCCAAAAATTTATATGGATTTGAAATATCAAAATCACCGGTAATGGTTTTCTTTTGCGCAAGTTTACTAAGCACAAAAGGTCTTTTTATTTCGCTGGATAAAGCATTGAATAAAACTTGAATACCCTCGTTTTTAGCGACAAAACCACTGGTCTTTGGAGCAGTCGCTGTGTCTGATGCAAATGGTTTTGATGTAGCTGCCCCATCCAATGTTAATGTTCTTGGTTCGATAACCGTATCTAATGCAAGTGGCTTTTCGTTTTCTTTATTTTGCGCCCAAGCGGAAGCCGTACCAAAAAGTAAGGTAACTATAATGAACTGAACGGAATAGGATTTAATTATTTTCATCATATTTTATTTTAGGTTCCAACCATTTTTAGCCCACCTCTACCACAAGCGAGAGGGGAGAACACACATTAGTATTCCTCGCGTTGCGTAAATAAAGAAAGCACCTTAACTACATAAGCCTGGGTTTCCGGGTAAGGCGGTATCGTATTGTTATAGCGTTGCACAGTACCTTCTCCTGCGTTATAAGCCGCTAACGCGAGATGCAAATTATTATCAAACCGCGTCAGTAGATTTTTAATATACTTCGCACCACCACGCACATTGGCCGCCGGATCATACGATTTTTCAACACCAAACCGACCAGCCGTGGCCGGAATTAACTGCATCAAACCTTGCGCGCCTTTGGGCGAAGTCGCCTGGGGGTTATAAGCTGATTCGACTTGAATAATGGCATGGAGCAAATTCGCATTCACACCAATTTCGTTCGCAATGTCGTTGATAAGTGGAGTGTAATGCAGAGCCTTGTTGTGTATGGGTATGTTTATTGCTATTGGCTCATTTTGTGTTGTTTGCGGGGCAAACGGCAACCCTATCCGCTTAGCTACCCAAGCCACCTTTCGCGTTGTGACTTTAGGTGTAACACGTTTTTTCGGGTCAAACCGCACAAATCGTTCGTCGTCTTTTTTCTGAGAAACCGATAATTTTCCGTCCGTGTCAACATAGGCATAAATAGGTGCGCAAATCGCCTGGCCCGCAAATACCCACAGCAATAATGCCCAAGGACCAGGAAGAGTCAGTTTCATTCGTCATCCTCATCGTCGTCAAACATATCGTCATCGAATATGTCATCGGTGCTGTGTGGCATTTCGCCTTCATGGCGCTGCGCCAAGTTGGACAACCAATGCTGAACAATGTGTTTGCTCCATGCTGCGCATTGTTTTTTTACTTCCAGGCGACGAATACTACTTCTTGCCAACTCATCGGTTTCTTGCAAAACCCGTGTAGGTGAAAATTCAACTATTTGATCGCCACATTCAATCACCACGCGGTCGCTGTCACCGATTGAAATAGTTGGCGTAATTTTTAACATCTCTTCAATACGCTGTGCGATGGCTGGAATTTGTTCTTGTGCGCGACGCGGCAGAACCAGCTTTAAAGTGGCAGGTGCGCGTGGCGCTGCCGAGAGCCAACCCTCTAATAATTGAAGCTCTAAAGCGGGCTGCGCCAGCGCTTTTTCCATTGTTGCATGTACAGTTTGCTTCAATGCATGTTCAATTTGTGCGTGTAATTGTTCCATGCCGTGTAACGCTTGATAAGTCACGTCCAGACTATCTTGCCATCCGTCGTCAAAGCCTTGCTGCATTGCTTCTTGTTTAATTGCTTCAGCATGTAATTGCGCTTGTTTAACGATACGCCGCGCATAAGCCCGCGCTTCCCTTACTGTGATATGGGCGCGGGTCTGTTCTGCTAACGTATGACGACGGATTACCAGGCCATGCGAAGCAGGAACACGGGGATCAATTGCTAGAGTTCTTGGCATAGTCAAACGCAAACGTAATTAAAGATCGATTAAGTGATAAATCGGGTATCAATTTATCTGCATTGTCAGATTCTGGCGCAAATACCAAGGGTAATCGTTGCGCTAGTGCGTCTGGTAATTGTGGTTGTAACTGGCATAAGTAGCGGGCGCCGATTTGCTCAATATCTGTTGTGGAAACTGAAGCATCAGACGCAGTAGCCGGACAGGGAAGCGGCAACGCAATAAATCGCTGCGCCACAGCAGGAAGTGCAGCTAATTGCCCACTCATTGCCAGGCTTCCCCGTGCAATTTTACAACCCAATAACCACGCAACTTTGGGCAATAACTTCCAATCGCTGATCAAACGCTGACTAAAGTCACCCGGGCGCACTGAAAAATCAAGCGCGGTAGAAAGACTATATTGTTTGATCAGATGATGATTCACTGTTTGTTGCACACCTGCCGACAACGCTTCAGTGGTTTTAGGAAAACGCTGGGGATGCACATAGTCAAGTGGGGCATACATCACACGAAGCAACGTATTACGTAACAGTGTCATTCTGGTTTCACTCCATCTTTTTGTTTTGATTTACGAACCACTAACAGGACCAAACCACCAATAAGCAATACAAGAACCACGCCTCCACCAATAATATACATTTGGCCAACTTGTTGCCTTGGTGCATCGTATTGCGACATATGTGGTACTACCTCAGGTTTTTTGGTTAATACGACTGAAATATCGTCGTAATTCACAGTCGTTAAACTATTTTTTAAGAATCGCTTGATTTGATTAATCAGAGCAGCTTCATCATCCGCATTTTGATAAACAATCAGCGCGGATATATGCGACGGTGTAGCTAGCTGCCGCCCCGCCCCCCCTTCCACGTCATAACTGACATGCAAACGTGCCTGAACCACCGACGGTAGTACAAGAAGCGATTGCTCCAGGCGCTGTTCAATGGCCGAATTTAATCTGGCTTTTTCGGAGCGCGGAGAAGTAGCCAATGAATCGGCGGGGAACATATCCGAAATTTCAACACGTGCTTTGGATGGCAAGTCATGTGCTTTGAGCAAACTGACGGCAGCAGAAAAATCGGACTTCTGAACGTACACGCTAAAGCTTGCCTTACCCTCATCCCGTTTACCTGCGGGAATATTTGCTTGTTGCAGTGCAGCCAACACCTCATTTGCCTGTCGCTGATCAAGAGACTTTAATAATTCTTCTTCACAGCCGGCCAGAACCAGGCAACAAGCAAGCAGACAAAGGCGGATAAATAAATTTTTCATTGTGAATTGAGAACAACTTTTTCAAAAGTAGCCTTAAATTTGCCCAAAACGCTAGCGCCAAGGCTTCGTGACACATTGAACTCCTCAGCCGCTATTTGTGCCTCAAAAGCGAGTAAAGGATCAGAATTACCTTCCATCGCTTTTACAGATGTCGTTACTCTATTTTTTCTCTGCGTATCTTCAGCAAGTAGTGAGGACATTGCTTCATCCAAAAAACCAACTGAAGAAGAACCGCTAGTCGAAAATGTTGCGATGTCTTGGGCTGGGGCTATTGCAGTTGTAAATTGTATAGGTACGATGCTGCTCATTATGTTTCCTTAGAGTAGTGAATTTAAACAGTCATCATGCCGGGCAGTATATGGGTGGCAATTCCATATGGCAAATAAATTACCGTTATTTCATGCCACTCGTTACTTATTAGCTATGATTAACAATCTAAATTCAGTGATTCTTTAATCTAGGTAAGTCAAGGAAAATAGTAAATGTTGTATCTCACTATATTCCTTGCTTTCCCTCCTGCTGCTTTCAATGGTACCAAGGGTAATTATCCTAATCGCTGTAAAACTTGTTCGTTACCTTTCTCGTTTTTACCCAGAATCGCACTTCCTGCACCTAGCGCCGCATTCAGAGCCGCACCGGCTTCTTGAAGCATAAAACCATTCAAAGGGTCTGTCATATCCTTACCCTTTACATAGCCTTCATCACCTTCTTTACCTTTACCAGTAATTTCTGTAATTTTCCCACGAGCTTCTTGTACTCCTGCTCTGGTTGCAGCTGCGATGTCTCTTGTAAATGAATTTTGCATGATAATTTTCCTATCGAATTAATTAAGTAAGTGTGTTAAGTACTATTCAATTCATACTGTTACTCCGAATTGCTTAGTACTTGTATTCATGATGTACCAAAGATGGGGAGCGGTGAATCCGTAATTTCCACATTAGTAATTTCCACAACACGCGCTATAGTTTCCATTTTGGTGACTATTCAGCACTACCCATGAACCTCAATAACGACGCGGGTTTAGGAGGCTTTTTTCATTCCAGCGGGTTCAGGCGGGAACTGGGTGTCATTCGTTACCTCGCTAACAACCCGACATAACAACGCCACTCGGTCCCGCCTAAAGAGGTTGGTTGCAAAAAGAAAACGTTTATTGCACACCAAACTCATACTTCTTGTGCGCTTTGCCTTTGGCAATACATTCCACCCCCGGTGCATGAACACTGTAGAGTTTATTGTTGTCTTGACGTTGCTGAGCATGGATGTGTTTCGTGATCGTCAATAGCTTCGTGAATCGCTCTGCCCATTCCGGTTGCCCCTCCAGCTCGCGTTCGATATCACGAATAACGCGTCCCAGATACGTGCGCTAACTCTTCTGCATCTTCTTTGCACGCTTTAACTGTCGGGCGTGGGCGTAACGTCCATTCATGAGCAACGCGCTTTTACTCAGTCGTTCATCGCTTTGACGCAATGGCAGATCACAACGCTTCGCCAGACGCACCAACGCAGTACGTGTCTTGTGATACAACTTAGCGTCCGTTGGAAAAGCAACCGCTTTGTCCTGGACGGTCGTATCCACATTCACTGCTTCTAATGAACTTGCTTTGATTGTTTTACTGCAGAGGCCTGCCTGAATCGTCATTCTTAACAGTGTCTCGCCTCCATCCGTGCCGATACGCTGACGAAAACGGGTCATCTGGCTGGGGCGAACCGGCAGGCGATGGCTGAAGTACTGTTCACCGCAAAAATAGTGCCAGTACGGATTCTCAATCCAGCTCTGCACAACCAGTTCATCGGAAAGATTGAACGTGTGCTTGAGGTACTGCAATCCCACCATCAACCGGATCGGTATGCCAGGTCGTCCCTGACCTTCAACGTAGAGTTTGCCAAATTCAGTGGCAAAGGCTTGCCAGTCGATTTGATGTGCCAGTTTCACCAGCGCATGGGTGTGGTCAACCATGTTCGTTAATCCTAAATTCCTCTGTTAACCAGTAGCCAAGGTTAGTGGTGCGGTAGTTTTTGCGTGATTTTGCCGTTTAGCGGTGAGAATTTTATCGACAATGTAGTGCACTAATTCACGCCATCGTAGCGCTGAGCTTAACTGAGGCGTAGTTGTGCGGATATGCTCTAAACCTGCGCGCACATTGGCAACAAAGGCTTTCACTTTGGTCACGGCTGCATGCGTTACCGAAAGTAATACACGTGTTTTTCCGGCATGCTCTGTCATGTATCCCACCGCAGCGAGTAATAAGGGTCTGCTCGTCAGTGCTTCGAGTCTGGCTTGCGGGTGTGCCAGACGCACGTACCAACTCCACCAGTTGTAAATCAGGGCAACGGCGCGCGCAGAGAGATTGCAGCGTTCTATGTCTTGCGTGCTGTAGCCACCCCAGCCCCATTGGTTTTTTAACTCATCAAAGCCATTTTCACAATCAGCACGATCACGATAGGGGGTATAAATAATTTTGTGTAAACGGTCATTAAGCAGGAAACTGCACTTTTTTTAAAGGAGCAATAATGACCGCACGCAAGAGCAAGCCCCAAGGCCCTTTTTCCAATGAGCTGATCGATGCTTTATTAGGAGACTATAAAAAGCCGGAAGATCTTATCGGAGAGAATGGGTTAT
>Ga0209512_1000560_pt1 | contig 58653 bp, 83 predicted proteins | sample frozenSSSSmetaG_FD_184142 | JGI IMG/M metagenome (GOLD analysis project Ga0209512, IMG submission 184142) | Glacier valley bacterial and archeal communities from Borup Fiord, Nunavut, Canada, to study Microbial Dark Matter (Phase II) -... | ecosystem: Environmental > Aquatic > Freshwater > Ice >...
ACGGTCACGCAGAGCAAGTCATGCGGATCTAAAGTGCTAGATTCAATCTAAGGAGAAAAGAAGAAAAGAGGAAAGGAAAGAGGAAACAAGAGATCTATATACAGGTAGGCTCTAGCACACAAGCACATAGCCGACTAGCGAAGGCAGGGGCTCAAAGTAGGAAGTGTGATAAGATATCACCTCGTGGTATCTTATCACTAGTGGTAAGTAGGCACGTTACTAGTATATGCCACACAAGAAGTGAAGCCTTGATATTCGTGACACTACCCCCCTCCTCTTCTAGGTTCGAACTCCTATTCGAATATTTAGCGTGGCTTCTATGGATATCTTTAATGGAAAGCTTGAACAATCTTAGGTGCATGTGCGAAGTCTGTTGCAGGATACCACATGTTGTTAGGAGGATGATCTTTCTAAACAGCTTTATACTATAGTTTCCTATAGTATAGCTGGGAGTCTGCGATAGCTTCAACTTCCCATTCGTCTTCTCCATCTATAACAATAGGCAGGAGTGGAGGTGTTTGTTAAGAAGGTAAAGGGTCGTTAGGATTAAGTCGAAGAAGGTTGCTGTGAAAGACAGGATGGATTCTCATGCTTTAAGGTAAATTAAGCCTATATGACGTAGTGCCTATCTACTCTAGTATTGTAAAAGGTCTAATGTGCTTATGATCAAGCTTCTTAGAAGGTCTCTGTGTGCGTATATTCTTTGTAGATAGCCATACTTTGTCTCCTACGTGGTAACGTGGTAGTGGCTTCCTTTTGCAGTTAGCAAACTCCTCCATGCGAGTTTAAGAGAGAGTAAGCTAGTCCTATAGGAATTCCTAAATGGCCTTCATCTTTGTAGGGACATCTTGAGTATCTTGAGTATTCTGAGCAGAGCTAGGATTAATAGCATTAAAACTCATACGTGGTTCAAATCCTCTATTTGCGAAGAAAGGGCTAACTGTAGTAGCTGTTAAAGGTAGGGCATTCGCAGCGAATTCAGCCATGCAAAGCCAAGGGACCTAATCATCTTGTAGGTAGTTAACATAGGCTCGAAGATATATCTCCATTTCAGCATTAAGACGTTCTGTTTGCCCATCTGTCTTAGGGTGGAATGCAGTAGATAACTTTGTTGTGATTTGTAGGCTTTGACACATAAACTTCCACACATCTACGACAAATTGAGGTCCGCGGTCTAAGACAATAGTATTAGGAAGGCTATAGTGTTTCTAAACATGTCTTAACAACAATAGAGCTATAGCTTCTACTATAGTGCCTTCATCTCCTGCAAAACAAGGGATATAGTGGCGTTCCTTTATAAGACGACATATAACAACAAGAATAGCATTGTTTCCTTCGCATAATGGTAATCCAGTAACAAAGTCAAGGGATATGTCTTGCCATGGTCTCTGTGGAATTGGCAAAGGTTGGAGGAGTCCATTGTAAGTCTCACGTGAAGGCTTTGATCTTTTGCAAATATGACAGTTTTGTACATAGCGCTAGACAGTCCGTTCCATTCGTGGCTAGTAGTATTGTCTTTTAAGGATTCGAAGCATCTTTCCTATTCCTAGGTGTCCTGTAGCTAGCTTGTCATGAACTTCTTGTAGGAGGCGTACTTGAATGTCTTGTGGGACCCATGTCTTGTTTTTATACTGTAGGAGACCATCTACTTCTTCGCAGTAGGCTAGAGCAACATCTTGGCTAGTCCGTTCTTAATTTCGAAGCTTTTGAATAGTCTGAATGCAAAAGTCATCTACCTCTTGTGCAGTACAGATTCGTTCTTGAATAGTAGGCTGTTAATCTTGTTCTTAAGCTTGTATAGGTGCAAGGACACTAGGGTGGATGCGAGAAGGTGGTAAGAGAGTTTGAAGTTAATACTATTGTCTGTCATCCTCTTCGTTACCTTTAGGTCTGTCTCTAGGCCTTCGAGTAAGGGCGTCCGCCTTATCATTCTGTTTTCTAGGCCTATAGGTGACTTGAAAGTTGTATCTAGCTAGGAATTCTGCCCATCGTGCTTGTCTTCGCGTGAGCTTCTTCGTAGTCATAAAGTATTCAAGACTCTTATGATCTGTAAGTACTTAAATAGGTAGGTCTGTTCCTTTAAGCTCTAGTCTCTAAGCTTCAAAGCAACGGATGATAGTAAGTAACTCTTTATCATAGATTTCGTAGTTGCATTCTGCTAGTACGAGCTTCTTTAAGAAGAAGGCAACAGGGTGTAGGATACCATCGTCATCCATTTGAGAGAGTACGCTAGAGGCAACATAGTTAGAGGAATCTGTTTTAACATATGAAGTTTTATTCCTATCAAAATGCCTAAGAATAGGTGCAGAGGTAACAGTTGCTTTAAGGTCTTCAAAGGCTTGTTGACATGCATCTGTCCATTCGTATATGCATTCCTTCTTTGTAAGAGTAGTAAGAGGACGTAGGATATTCGAATAGCCCTTAATAAATCTCCTATAGAAGTTGCAGAACCCTATAAAGGCTTGTAGCTCTTTAAGATGTCTTAGTCTCTGCCATTCAAGGATAGTTTGGACTTTCGCAGGATCCATTTGAATACCATCTACTCCAACAATAAGGCCTAAGAATTTTGTCTTCTGTACAAAGAATTCACACTTCTTAATATCTGCTTGTAGGCCTGCATCTTGGAGCTTCTGTAGGACCTTCTAAACATGGATGATATGTTCTTCTCTTGTCTAACTATATATGAGGAGGTCATCCATATAGGCAACAACGAATTTGTGTAGGTATTCCCATAGAGTCTCATTTATATGTCTTTAGAAAGTAGTAGGTCCATTTGTAAGACCAAAAGGCATGACTTTGTATTTAAAGCATCCTATACTAGTTTGAAATGTAGTAAGGTCTTCATCTTCCTCTATTGCCATTCGAATCCTATTAAAAGCATGACGAATATCAATCTTTGTAAGGAACTTTGCTCCTGTGATTTGAGCGAGAGTCTCCTTAATAAGAGGGAGAGGATATCTATCCTTCTTTGTAATTGCGTTCAACTTCCTATAGTCTACGCAAAAGCGAAGACCTCCACTAGGTTTGCGTACAAATAGCACAGGAGATGCGAAGGGAGCAGTACTCTTGTGTATGAAGTCCTTTAATAGATGCTCGTAGACATACTTCCTCATGATTTCTTGCTCACCCTTCGACATGTTGTAGAGAGGGCTATATCCTAGCTTTACATCTCCTTTAAGAGTAATGTGGTGATCCGAGGGGCCATGGGATGGTAGAGTGTCTGCAGCAGCCTTTAAGAATACATCAAGGAAGTCATGAAACTCCTTTAGTAAGATAGTCTTAGGATCTATCTCTTCTTCTTGCTCTTGACATTCCTGCTTTCGTTGTTCATATAAGATGTCTTTTATAGAGACAGCGAAGACTTAGTGGTCTTGCTTCTTTGTAAGAAGGTGGAATGGTGCTGCACCTATCATCGAAATAGTGCAATCCTTCGTTCCTAGTGTCGTCATCATATTTATTTGAATAGATCTTTGAGACTTAGGCTTAGGTCAACGCCTCTTCTTGCGTAAAGGACTAGGAACATAGTCTCTTTTGAAGGTAGAGTCCTGCTCTAGTGGGTTAGGCTTAGGAAAGCCAACTTCTGTTCCTTAAGCTCGTGGCGCGCCTACATGCTAGCAGTGACCTCCTGTGAACAGTATAGTATCACTAATAAGGTCTAGGACAACACCGTGTTGCTTCATCCAGGCCTTCCTAAGTATAAGGGAATGGGTTCCAAGTCTTGTAATGAACAGTGGGCATAGATCTTCCACATGGTTTTGGACTTGAAGGCGAGGATATATAGCGTGAGTGATAGGTGGTGCAGAGGATCCATCGAAGCCTTGTATGGGTCTAGGCTTTAGTAGTTCAACAGGAGATATGTCTTCAAGTTCACATATTCTTTGTGCGTTAACAGCATTTATGAAGTTTCCACCAGTAGCACCTATATTAATAAGAGCAATTGCTTTTATTTGTGATCTACCTATCCTATAGATTGTAGTAAAGGGAGTATTAGGATCTAATCTAGGTGTTGAAGAGGAAGCTGCAATTCGTGCTGTTATGCCTCTGGAGACGTCTTTGTCAGAGGCTAGTCTTTTCCCATATCTTCATGTCCTTGAACAAAAGTAGAAGTTGAGACTTCATGGACACGAGACTGTTGCTTTTGCTTCTCAGGACACTCAATAGCTCGGTGACCAGCTTGCTAACAAACAAAGCAGCGTCCCTCTTGCATGAGCTTCTCCTTCGCAGGATCAGAATGGGGGGCTCTGTACAACCTAGGCGTATAGGTAGACTGGTTGTATTTCTAGTAACCCTTCTAGTAATCTTAACCTTGCGTGCGCGGAACTTGTTCATAGGTTGGAGTAGGGGCGTAGGATGTAGTAGTAGCTTAAGTAATAGGCTTGCGAGTAGTAGTTGTAAAGCGAGATTCTTGAACTTGAAGCTTTTAAAGGTTCTGATTAATGAGTAGGCACTTACGTGCAAGAGCGTGAAGGGAAGTAGGGTTGATTTCAGTAACAAGAGCATTCTGCATCTTGCTATTAACTTTGTGACGTAAATCATCTATAAGTGTCTCTTCATTAATATTAAGCTCCACTGTGAGGCGTTAGAATTCAGCCTAGAAAACAGCAAAGGTGTCCTTGTTTTGATATAACTTTCTATAAGCTTGTCTTGCTGTATAGCGTCTATCTAGATCACTAAAAACCTTGTCTAGTACTTTAAAGATCTCCTCTGCAGTCTTGAATTTGTTTGTAGCAGTAGAACGAAGACGTGGGTTAATATGAAGAGCCGCAGTGCCAGCTACTCTGCTTTGAATATAGCCAATTTGCAAAGCTTGAGTAGGAAAGTGATCTATGTTTGCATCTAACTTTGACTGCATTTTTGCGATCTAGTCATCGTATGCAGGCTCTTTGCCATTAGTGAGGATACGTGGGTCTAGCAGCTTCGTAGATTTAGTCCTTATAGCAGTAGAGACTTGAGAAGATGGAGTTCCTTCACGGGTTTGAAGTTGGAGATATTCAATGATAGTAGCTTGCTTTTCATAGGCCTTCTTGTCATCTTAGATAACCTCTTGCAGCTGCTCTACTCCGTCTTGCAGTTCTTGAATGCGAGCATCTTGAGTTTGGATCTAAGTGTTCTGATTTTAGAGTTGAACTTCTTGTTCTTCGCTTTAGGTAAGGAGAGCATTGTAGGTGTCTGCAAGCTTTGTATAGTCATCTATAATCTGCTTCTGCATGGCGAGGGCGGCTAGCTTGTCTTGCTCATCCCATTCTTCAATCTCAGACAGGTGATTGAGTTCCCAAATGCGTAGGGTAGGAGCTGTCTGCTAGAGAAGGGTTTCGCGTCTCTTGTGATGATTTTGGAGATCTTCATCTCCACTCTCACTTTGCATATGAGCTCTGTCTTAAGCATCTCTTGCCATCTTTGCAAGTAGTGGTATTCGTATATTCGTATTTGTATCGTCGTAGGTTGTCGATTCCTTAACTTCAAGATCTAGACACGTATTGCCATAGGCCCTATAGCGCACTTTGCTGACTGCTAGAGCCACCTCGCTAGGCGCACTACCCACACAGTTATTCCTCCACTATGTGCCCTGTAGTCGAGGGAGCGGTGTAAAAGGTCTAGATCATTAAATGGTGTATAGTGTGTTAATGAGTTCTTGTCTAGGAGTTGTCGAGAGGGAAGGAGGTGTGTGTGTTGATTTTCGAAGTTCTTTGTGTGTGTGTTTAGGCTTCTGTGCATTTGAGTTCTAGTTCTTATATGTGATGTAGGAGTCTTCTTTTGTTCTTCGTTGTATGATATAGTTGAGGGTAAAAGGAAGTAGGTGTGTGAATTCGAAGTTGTGTGTGTAGGATGTAGGGCTTTGTTCTTCTTGTCTGTCTTGTCTAAAGGTTGAAAGTGATGTGGAAAGGTAGGCTTCTGTTGATTCTTCTTTCTAGGTTCTTTTGTGTTCTTGTTCTAGTTCTAGTTCTTTGTTGATTCTTTGAGATGATGAAAATGGTCTGTTTGTTCTTCTTCGTATTCTGCCTCTATGAAGAGAGGTGTAATGAAAAGGGAGATTGAATCTTATGTCACGGTCACGCAGAGCAAGTCATGCGGATCTAAAGTGCTAGATTCAATCTAAGGAGAAAAGAAGAAAAGAGGAAAGGAAAGAGGAAACAAGAGATCTATATACAGGTAGGCTCTAGCACACAAGCACACAGCCGACTAGCGAAGGTAGGGGCTCGAAGTAGGAAGTGTGATAAGATATCACCTCGTGGTATCTTATCACTAGTGGTAAGTAGGCACGTTACTAGTATATGCCACACAAGAAGTGAAGCCTTGATATTCGTGACATATCCCTACTTATATATATAAGGATAATTAGAGTAGCCTTACATTAGCTAAGAACTTAGAGTATTACTAAAGGACGAAGCATATTAACATTAAGCATTATTTTATTTAACAGTAAATTAAGACTAGAAAGGTAAGACTATTATATATACTAACTGCTAACATGATCGCTAATGGCATAACGAAGCTGCTTATAGCTGTTAAACACAACCTATTTATTTAACAATTAGGCCTTAAAGATTAATCCTAATAAGTAAACCTAAATATCATAGTAAGCACGAACTATAGGGATCTACTAACCCCCTCACCGTTGCTCTCGCTCTTAAATTTAAACTAGCCCTCTCGCCGCTAACAGTTAGTTTAAAATCTAAGACCATTCTCATTACTAAGGATACTTATCCCCATCACTATACAATTATCACTATCATTACTATGCATATATAGAGTTTTTATTATAAAATTCTCATTACTATTTAATTTATCACTACTTATATGACCATTTCTAGCCTAAGCCGCACCATTAAACCTACCCTCTAGAACTCCTAGGAAAATCAATAGCAATTCTCACTAAATTAACAGCTGTAAATCCGCCTAATAAGGCATATACATGTTAGGAATATTTGCTTAAGAAATAAGGATTAGAACACTAAAAGGCACCTTTAAATAGGGGACAACTACTGCGGGGGGGTGTTAAACATTAGGCATTTCGCCCATCTGTTACCCCTATTTAGGGGGCCCAGATCACATGACCTAGGCTAGAACGGCGAAGACAAAGACGAAGACTCTTCACGCTAAGACTAGTATTAGCCCTATTTAAAAAGGCACATATATATATATTCATAGACTAGATAGATTTACAATACATGCTTTTATTAATTGATCTTCTGTGCCACCATACTATTTAGTATAGTGTTTAACACTTTCTGCAAACTAACCTTTAACATAAAGGCTCCTGACACCTGGCGGGCGAGTGTTGTATGTTGTATGACGAACTGCGGAGATACGATATTCCGCAATATCATGTGATTTAGCGCGTTTTTCTGCAAACTAACCTTCAACATGACAGCCGGGACGTCCAGACAGTCTTTCAGATTGGATTCTTGCACGTGATCACGGGACGCGCACACACGCTTCAAACTTCAAACTTCAAACTTCAAACTTCAAACCATCCCATCCCACTTCCCACTTCCCATGAACATCCATGATCCCATCCATGCCCAATGTTCCTTGTTAGTCCCTACGCATCCTCTCGATCAACAAGCGACTTCAGATCACCTAGCGACTATCGCGCATCGTAAGAACCATTGGATCAGTTAGGCCTCTCCATTCAGCAGGAAATCAATCAACAGCATGGAACCCATGAAGCTACCGAAGACACTGACTGGCCTCCTCGTGCGCTTTCTGCCTTCCTAACCCGTCTCCGAGATCTCACTGTGGAAGATTGCAACAAAAAGCATGGACTGCATATCTCACTGCTGTAATGAATGATGCTACTTGCATGGCCCGACTTCAGAAGTGTATCCTAGCTAACCTAAGTAAGACAGGCCTATTAATACAGCGAAAAGAAGTCCATGCAAGTTAGACGGTGCAGGTTACATAGAATTTGTTCTCTTGCATTAACCTTGCCATCGCCGAGACCGTTTTCTTAGTGGCTACCCTTCATTTTCGCTATCATCGAACTCGTCTTCGCTACTGTTCATTTGAATCATTTCGTATTCAATGCCTTTCATCACATCTTCGTCTCTATCAAGCTCCTCCTCTTCCTCCTCTTCCTCCCCGTTAAGTTCTTGCTCCTCGTCAAGTTCGTTGCTACCACTCAGTTCGACGTTAATGACTGGGAAAAAATTCTCGATCTTTCCCGGAAGAGGAGAGCCTTTTAAGTTGTTGAAAAGATACTGAAGGATCTTTCTTAGCATCTGGACATCGGGGCCAGCGTAATGGGCTTGCGAAAGTAGCTCACTGTCTTCGGGATACAGAATCTCGAATAAATTCCCCTGAGTTAGACTTAGATCCTTAAGCTCTAGAGCCGCCTTTATCTTTCGCCACTAGAGAAGAGGACGGTGCATCGCTAGTGGCGTAGGTGGGAGTAAGCGTTCAAAGCCGACAGACGCAAGCCCTGCGTATACTCCATGCCAGTCGGCGCTATGTGATGACCAATCGAACCATGTGACAATCGTTCCTTCTTTCTCAATGTAGGCTTCAAGCTCTTTGCCTAGTTCCTTCCAAGTTGCAGTTCGTTTGCCGATTCCTCGAGCTTCTGTTGCGTCGACATCGCCGTAGAATTTGCAGAACGCAAGACTATTCAAAAGCTTCGCCGCATTCACTCTGAACAATTCCTTCTTTGTCATCTCATGATGAATTATTGTTGGTGGAATGATCCATTGGCCTTCTGCATTTGCGATGGCAATTTCAAACACGTTTAGATGGGATATTGAATGGCCGAGATTGCATGCCTCAATATCACAAATGGCGATGTTTTTCGGTTGCTGTGCCCATTTTTGCGCCGACTCAGATATGGAAGGAAGCCGCCAATGTAAAGACTGACCATCTCTGCAAAGAAGAACGGACCGAAAGCTCTGCTTTTCGACTTCTGTGTTGTCTTGGCTCTTATGGCCTAGTATACGTTTTTCAGCATGTTCCTTGCAGAGGTAAAGGCTTTCTGCTTGAGGGCGAGCACAAGGTGTACTACCCACATGTTGCAGCCAGCCGCAGTATCCAGTACTCCGTAAGGCACACCTCTTCTCGAATAGAACAGCGAAGCAAACTGGCCTGTGATGAGGGTATTCCTTCTTTAGCACCGCCGTGATGCATCCGGAGCAGCGCACAAACTGGCAAATGTAAACAGAATCTCGAGGAAACCGCTTCCGACAACTTGGGCAAAGTATGATGTTGCAATTGCTTTGATGCCGAGGGAATTCTTTCTCTAAGATACCGACTTTTCCGCACTGGCAGCAACACTTCTTTCCGCACTCAAGTTGCAAGTGTTGAGGGAATTCTTTCTTCGGGATACAGCTTTTGTAGCACTGCCAGCACCTTTTAAATTCGCACTTAAGTTGATGTTGAGAGAACTCTTTCTCTAAGAAAGGTTTTGTGCACCTATAGCACCTTTTCAATCCGCAGTCAAGTTGATGTTGAGGGAAGTCTTTCTCTAAGAAAGTTTTTCCGCACTCATGGCACTTTTTCCTACCGCAGTCATGATAACCATCCCGTAAGACCGTACGTGAACAGCGGAAGCATATCTTGAACTTGCATCCAAGTTTATGTTCATTAAGCTCTTCTCTGAGAATGCACTTCCGGCATCTTGGACATTGTCTCCATTGGCACGCTTTCCGATGGTCCGCAAGTTCTTCAGGCTCGAATTGTTTGGAACAGTGGGAACATTCCTTCTTTCTGCTTCGATTTGGCGACGGGCCCGGACAAATATGGGTTTGATCCGGAGGTATCCTCTTCCGGCAGCGACAGCAACGTCTCCATTGGCACGCTTTCTGATGATCCGCAACTTCTTCAGACTCGAAATATTTGGTACAGCGGGAGCATGTCTTCTTTCTGCGTAGGATTTTTGGCCTTTTATCCATGTTGAGGGTCGTTCTGTAGAAAGAGGTCGTTTTTCGAATATACTAGGCTCTGAGGTCTTCAAAGGCGAAAGAGGAATCCAGTGGGTTTATTGTTTGAGGACAGGCACGTACGCAGAGATGAGGCCTGTTATGACTGCATAGTACGTACGATGAAACTCTGTTCCTTTTGTGGTGGAAGGCTGTTCCTGTATTAACCTCCAGCCTAACGCCAGTAGTCTGAACTCTGTTCCTTCCCTTCTAGAAAATGTATCCATTACATTGCTACTCTAGTATCGCCGGAACCGATTTAAGCCTCTCGAATTCATCCCCCAGGTGTGGCAGTGTGCCTGAGAAACCTTTCAATTCCCACGCAGAATGGGCGGAGATATCCTAGCGATGGGGCCCCGACCCCCAAGTCGAAACTGATCACGAGTACGAGTCTGATAAGGGCCCTAGTGACAATGGCCATGGCATCGTCACTGGCAATTCAAACAGCATTGTCCCCACAACGGCACCCAAACCTAAGATTTCAACGCTTTGGAGAGTTAGGAGGATGACCGCAGAAGGAGAGCAGGCTTGGCGTGTGCATACTGCTGAAACAAGGCAGGCCTCCCGTAAATGCCGTGCAGAAGAAGTTTCAAAGGAGAAGGCCGGCATGACCGAAGAAGAGAAGCTCATTGACCTCGAGTAGGAGCACATTGCGCGACAGAGACGTATATATAAAAATGTGCTTCGTGTTGCGAGGGTGTTAAGAGGAACGCCACCACCAAAGTCAGCATCTTTCGTCTGACCTAGTTAGGAGCGGCATTGCGTCAATAATGAATAGCCTATTGACCTAATGTTTGTACGAGTTCTTGAGTGACGGGCCGAAATCCAAGCTAGGACGGTGCCCGAAAGCTCTCTTCTTCTTCTAGATCTTAAATCCATGTTAGAAAGGATGACAATTTGCGCTAGCGGAGTTCAACTCTGGAAAAGTTCTAGTCAATTGTCCCGTCGCCTATGACTGTTCCGTGGAAGAGATGTTAGGGGTACAAGAAAAAGTGTTTAGGAATATTTCAAGAAATATTGCTTATGGTACTCTGTGCAATGTATATGCAGGCGATGGCGATCCGAGAAATTGCCCTAGAACAAAGACAGCTACGGAAATCGCATAGATGATCATTAAGGCTAAGGTCCCTCTTGACGCAATCGTTTTGGTGTGGCATTCATCGACGCAAGACCTTGATCTTCTTCAAAAGCTTATGACGAAAGTAGGGCATCAAAATATCTTGCCGAGGGTCGAGAATTGTATCACAATAGTGCAGCATTATCAAGCAGGCTTGCCTACTGATCCAATTACTCGTAAAGGATTTCCTGCAGCTCTGGATGTTCTGTTTCCTATTCTGTTCGCAGGCCATAGTTTGGTAGGTAGTAGCCATCGGGCGCTACCTGACATTTTTATGCTTCGGGAAATGGTACTGCTTCTTATCCAACATCAAAAACCTCCACCAAAAAGAGAGCTGGGTACTTTCTTAGAGGTAACGCGAGTGTTCGTTGAATATGGTCAAGGTCCACGCACATTGCTTCAGAGGTGGCTTAGAGCTGGCATCACAATCGTGGCGGGCTCCGAGGCTGAGGATATAGCTGTTGAAGGGATCACAACCATAAGTAGTTCTGGACAATCAAATGACAATGATGAAGATGAAGAGCAGATCAAGGCCGACTAGATGGTTAGTTTAAAAACTCCCAACGTCGCACGAACTTTGTGAGGAGGGCGGCGAGTTTATAATAGTTCGCAAGAGTAGTTTCTCGAGTCTACGATTGGCGAGCTTTGATAGAAAGGTGGTAGTAAAAGAAAAATCAAGAGTATATCTATATAAAATTTAATAAGCCTCTGCAGGCACGTACCACTATAGACTAAAGAGAATAACCTCTAGATTAGCAGATTAGTAGTTGGGTGGGTGACCACTAGCGAATACCTGCTGTTGTATGTTTCGTCTTCTTTATTTTTATTTTTATTTTTATTTTTATTTTTGTTATTTTTTATCTTTATTATTTTTGTTTTTGTCTTTTTAGATATTGAATTATCTCTTTCAAATGCTCCTCATCTAATCAAAAGAATAAATAACTAGGCGTGAAGCGAGTTGTCCCATCGGAAGCGGAAACGGAAGCAGGTTTGTCCCCGGAAACCATGCCGTATATCTTTCTGTTTGCTTCGTTTGCATTTCTTATATTCGGACAAATCTATCTCCGACGGAATGCCCTCCGCATCGGGCCCTTAAATCCCGACAAACACACAACATACCTTGAGGGCTAGATCACCTGACTTCCCCGGTTTGTTGACTGATACTTGATACTTCGTATTATTGCAAATGGATGCCCCAGAGGACATCTGGGGCGAAATGCATCACGAGCGACGTCTCATGCCTTCGCATCCGAATTCCGCTTTATATAGTTCTCATTCTACATCAACTTTCAAACATCTCCATCCCCTTCTCTCCTTCTCCTTCTTGGGTTGGCATTTCCCCTACCACCAACGACACGGAGTAACGTTCGTCCTTGCATGTATCAAACGATGTCAACCATGGGGCTCCGCACTCTCCTGCCAAGGCTGCCCCCGCACTTTCGCGGGACAGAGCCGCCGAGCCGCCGAGGCACCCTCCTATATTATATTAGGTCGTGGGTGCCCCAGATCAATGTCGGGGTAATCCGGGGTAGACTTCAATATCTGAGATCAGGAACAACCATCTGTTCTTGAAGCCATCTGAACAACCTATCCTCCCTCACATCTCACATCTGTATTTCACCTCAAGCAAAGCAGAATGGCAGCACTAACGACAACCGTGGCCTCCCTCGCTCCCCCGGGAGTCCCTCTACCGCCTTCACCAACAGGCGACAGCTTCACACAGGCACAATGGGATATCCTCATGTCCATCATGGATGCCATCATCCCCCGCATAGTGCGGCAGTCGAAGGCCGGGAGCCTGAGGGGGAAGGAGAGGCTCAACACACACATCGTCCCCGAGGACGTGTATCAGATTGCAATTGCGCACATGAGGGAGAATGTCGTCGATCCCCCGGATGAAGAGACGTTGGATGCCTATCTGGCGGAGAGGCCGAGTGATAATGCAGAGTTTCAGGATTTGTTGCTTCGGCAGTTGGTTCATTATTCGAGGGAGGACCAGAGAAGTGGTTTGAGGTTCATCTTATCGGCCTTGAGGTGAGTTCCTTTCTTTCTTTTATTATATGGAGAGGATAGAGTAGGGCCACATGTGGGTTTATTCGTGTCAGACAGGAGTGGCTTCTTGCACAGATCTACCATATGGCGGCTGAACATGTACTCTATATCACGATCAGTAATCGTCCAACATCACCCTCCCTCATACTCACCTCAGTCAGAGCTAATAATATCATATATCAGTACTCGCGCAGGTTCGCTCCTCCTAACCGGCCATGCAACCCCACTCAATCAACTCAATGTCAAAACCCGAGCACAAATCATCAATTCATGGCGTACTCACTATCTCACACCGATTCAAATCGTCTACAAATCCTTCACCAGTCTGGGAAAGATGATCTTCTTGAAGACTTCTCCTCTCTTCCCTGCAATAACAGGATACACCCGGGTTCCGCACAACTACACCGTCGGCCAGTCCCACGATTATACATTCATTCAGTTTCCTCAATCTCCTTCGCCTGTCGTCCTCGACTTCGATGTCGTTATTGTTGGATCTGGGATCGGTGGTGGCGTGTCAGCAAAGATTCTGGCCGAGGCAGGCTTCTCTGTTCTCGTTGTCGACAAATCATACTACTACCCACCCTCCCAACTCCCAATGTCCGAGGCCCAAGCCTATATCCACCTCTTCGAGAATGGTGGTGTGGACACATCCGTTGATGGGTCTCTTAATGTCATCTCCGGATCAAATTTCGGCGGCGGCGGAACTGTCAACTGGTCAGCATCTCTTCAGACTCAAGGGTTCGTTCGTAAAGAATGGGCGCGGGAGAGAAAACTTCCCCTCTTCGAGAGTGAGGAGTTCCAGGAAGCCCTGGATCGAGTATGTGAGCGTATGGGCGTCAACGACAAGCACATCCGCCACAATCATGGAAATCAGGTCTTGTTGGAAGGAGCGAGGAAGCTTGGCTATGCCGCAAAGGCTGTGCCGCAGAATACCGGCAACACTGAGCATTATTGCGGACACTGCACGCTTGGCTGCTCGAGTTGTGAGAAGCAAGGGCCAAACGTCTGTTGGCTGCCTGATGCAGCGAGGGCCGGCGCCCAATTTATTGAGGGACTTGAAGTTGCGAGCGTGTTGTTTGAAAAGAAGAAGGGAAAGAAGACAGCTGTTGGCATCAAGGGTTTGTGGACGTCGAGAAATAAGAATGGCGGTGTTGATGGAGCGGTTGAATTAAGGGTGAGAAGAGAGGTGGTGGTCAAGGCGAAGAGAGTCATCATGTCTGCTGGCTCTCTATGGTCTCCTGTGCTATTGGCGAAGAGCGGTCTCAAGGTATGTCTCTCCTCCATCCACCTTCAACTGCGCTAACGTTTTCAGAACAAACACATCGGCCGGAACCTCTACATGCACCCAGTCAACGTTGTGTCGGGTGTCTTCTCCCAGGACGTCCGCCCATGGGAAGGCGCTGTCCTCACCACCGTCTGCACCTCCTTCGAGAACCTCGACGGCCACGGCCACGGCGTCAAGCTCGAGGCAATCTGCATGCTCCCCTCCCTCTCGCTCACCATGCTCAACTGGCAGGACGGCGTCGACTACAAGTTCCTCCTCACCAAGTACCGCCACCTGAACTCCTACATCCTCATCGTACGCGACCGCGACCCCGGCCGCGTCTACCCTGACCCGACCACGGGCAAGCCCCGCATCGAGTACACGCCCTCGGCCTTCGACCGCCGCCACGCCATGCTCGGCCTCCTCGAGATGGCCAAGATGCTTCTCGTCACCGGCGCCACCGAGATCCACCCCAACCTCCCCGGCACTGTCCCCTACGTCCCCGCCGCCGACGAGCCCCGCTCCCCCAACCACCCCCGCTTCGTCGCCTGGCTCGCCGCCGTCGAGGCCGTCGGCAATGCACCGCCCATGGGCACCTACGCCTGCGCCCACCAGATGGGCAGCAACAGGATGTCGGCGGCTCCCGCTGACGGCGTCGTCGACCCGGACGGCCGCGTCTGGGAGTCCGAGGGCCTGTACGTCGTGGATGCGAGCGTGTTCCCCAGCGCGTCGGGCGTGAATCCAATGGTGACGAATTTGGCCATCAGTGATATTACGAGTAGGAAGATCGCGGCGGGGTTGAGGGCGGAGATGGCGAGTGCGAAGTTGTAGGGGGCAGTGGGGAGGGGAGTGGGGTGCCGGGATGTGTATGTAATGTTAAAGCTCTATGCAGCATCTCTTTAGCAGCGACTGTGGATATTCTTCTTTATAATGTCAAAACTATTCCATCTGACTTTTACTATCTTAAGCAGATTTGCCGAGGGTAGGCCCAAGCTCACGAAGAACTCGACAAACGCATCTGTTCGTTCCCAGCGGCTCTAGTAGTAGAGAGAGACTGAGATGGAATGACTGTATCTTTAACTATACTAAAACAGTGCACACACAGACACTGCCCGCTTAGAAATACTTAGGCAACGGTATCCGTCCGACGTAATCCGCACCCACCTAGGGTGGATGCGGCCCATTAATTAATACGAGCGTTTATCACTGATCCGAGCATTTTTTACGACGAACATCATCCTACAGAGTAGATAGATGAATATACTACCATTTTGACCTAAATGCCCTTAATTAAAACGGCTGCCTAAGACGCTAGTATTCGTGAAGCCCTAGATGAATTGTTAGCTAATCTAGACCTTAAAGTGGCTCCTCTAGCCTAAAATTAAAGTCTATCTATTATACGTTGTTCTACTCTTTTTATAGTTTAATATATTAGTGTTTACTACTTATAGTGAAGATTCTTTTAATCTCTTACTAAAGCTTATATTTAGTTCTAATAAGCATTTGTGTTACCTCTATAGTGAGCATTAAGTAAATTAAATTAGATATGTTAAGCTTTTCGTCTCTTATAAGAGGAGTTGTAAGAGGACACTTAGCTTTGTTGTTAAGATATCTCTATAATAGTTAGTTTCTTAACTAGATTAGGATGCCTATATAGACAGCCTATTCACTATAATTCTTATTAGTGAGCTTTAGGGTAGTATTTAGTGTATTAAACACTATAACTCCTTTTACTTTTACCATTTTAAATATAGTATTAAAGATATGAAAAGAGAGAACAGGGTCTTTTAACTAAACTGTCTTAAAAAGCAAGAAGTTTTAAGATTTTCTTAAAAGTAGCAGTTACGCTTAATCTAGGCTTATAACTGTTGAACTAAATGCAATTGTGTACTAAATTGAATTAAAACTATCGCCCTATAGAGCTCTATTTGAATACAAAAAGAGTGTTTGCTATTGAGTTTGTGTTTGCTTCGAGGATCCCGAAGATCCTCATGCACCCTTTTCCGGAACGGAGAATTCGACCCCTATTCAACAAAAGCATCACTAAACTCTAATGACAATTCCCTCATTATATCCATTAAGCAATTAAGCCGCCCTTATATCCTACCTAAGAAGTCTAGATCCTCCTAGTCCCAACATTTAGTTACTGTACTCCAATTAGAACATCCAAACAAGGCCATGTAGCTGTACTGTACGTTAATTGTTTTATTATTCCGCGGGTCGCGTTATTGCTCCCCGGAACGACTGTAGAGCGCAAGCTGGATCGATCTGGTCATGTGACCCAAACATCTAGAATCTCCGCGCCTTCTTACGAAGTTCAACGCGACCAGCTTTCACTGCTCACATTCTTTATTAATTTGTGTCTTTGAATTTTACAAGACAAGCCGCAAATAAGTCCTCCTCGCCAGGTATGGCCTCACACATGAGCGCTTGGAGAAACGCCCTCAGGAAAAGGCCGCCCTCCTCTAAAGCGATTTCAAACAGCTCCATTATTACTCTACCAGTGGATATTGCTATTGAGGAAGAGACCCTTCCTCATTATGACCCTGAGCAATTTTATCCCGTGCACATCGGAGACGTGTTCAAGGACAGGTATCAGGTCGAGGGCAAGCTTGGCTACGGCGCCTACTCAACAAGTTGGCTATGTCGGGATCTTCGGTAAGTAACTAAGACTGACTTGAAACCAACCATTCCGTTAATACGGCTTCAGGAACAATCAGTATAGCGTGCTGAAGGTATCGACCTCGCTCCGAAGGTTCCCCACTGCAACCGATCGCGAGACCAAGATCTACGGGCATCTCGCAAGAGTCGATTCGGCACACGCAGGACAATCGCTGATTCGAGAACTTTACGACACATTCGATCTCCAGGGACTCGCTGGCAAATACCGATGCCTCGTACTTCAACCGATGTACATGACGCTTCTTGAGATGATGAGAGTGAACCCGAGGCCATTCGACCTACCCCTGCTCAAAATGACACTTAGACGACTACTTCTGGCGCTTGATTTCTTGCACACCGAAGCAGATATAATACACACTGGTACGTTGCCTCGCTTCGGAAACGCGTAATAAATACTAACCGATTTGTGTTAGACCTAAAGACTGACAATCTGATGCTTAGCCTAGAGGATAACACCATGCTGGTCGATTTCTCGAAAGCGGGGGTTGAACAACCAAGCCCTCGGAAGAAGATAGATGAGTCACGCATCATATACAAGAGTCGGCCTTTTCGCCGACCCGTTGGAGGCAAGGGGTATGGTCTCCCAGTTCTTTGTGACTTTGGCGAGGCAAGAATTGGGAAAAGACACGAGTCCGGCCCGTTTGTGCAGCCTCACATATACAGGGCACCAGAGGTCATATTTGAGATGTCATGGGGAAGTGTTGTCGATATTTGGAACCTGGGAGCTTTGGTGAGTGTGTTCTCGCCATCCAAATGTTGCACTGTCTCGCTGATAAGTCGTTAGATTTGGGATCTTTTTGAAGGGAGACATCTCTTCGGAGATATCTTTGACAGCAAAGGTGATCACGATCCATTCAAGCACCTTGCACTCATGGTCGCCCTGATTGGGCCACCCCCAACCGAATTTGTCCAACGCAGCGAATCTACCACGCAATGCTTTGACCCCAGCGGTAGGCGCCCCGCCTTCTCTCATTGAATTTTGTTTGGCCGAGCCTAGCTGATACTCATAGGCGCTTGGATTGCACATGAAGACGCGGCCGTACCTTTGCTCCCACTGGAAATTCTTGAAGAGCGACTCTCGGGAAGCGAAAAATACTTGTTTCTTCGGTTTATGAGTTCCATGCTCAAGTGGCTGCCCGAGGAGCGCAGGACGGCAAGAGAGCTACTCCAGGACCCATGGCTGCTCTAGCTGCAGCGAACTATTTCCTGGTCGTCGTCTCCGAAACATGCAATTTTATCATTTCTCATTCGATAATTAACACAATTGCGACCACCAGATAGATAGTGAAACCTAAGGCACCTAAGGCGCCAGATCTGGCGCTTACACCATTATGCCAAGTTCAAGCCCCAGCGTTTCGCTGGGATCGGCCTAACCGCTATGTTTCAGGAAACGCCTAAATAGCTGAAAGCCCAACTTTGCAACCCAAGAGTATTATCCCTCCTGCTGGATCACTGGGCGGCCATAATATTTAAGTGCAGGGCCGGCCAGTCGCCTCATCAGCCAAAGGCAAACCACATCCTTCCACTCCAGATTATCCCGAAATCCAAAGTCCAAACTTCTTATCAAACCTTTTTACGATGTCAAATATCATCCATGGCTTCATTTCCTACGTTGGGAACATCAAGTTGAGCGACTTCAAGGACCGGGCTCAAATGGCCCTTGTTGACAAGTACTGCATTGACTAGGAAACGCAAGTAAGTTGTCCTCCGCCACCTGCTATCGAACATGGTTAACCGATTCATGTTAGGATTCGCGCATCAAGCAAGCTTCGATCCAGGGAATGAAACTGCACAAATCGCACAAGGACCCGACAGATCCGAAGAAAGTCATCTCTATTCAATTCCTGGATGCAAAGGGAAAGAGAGTGGGAACGGGGCATCTTCACGACGATGGAACGTCGAAGTTTCGCTACAAGCAGAAGCCACTTTCTGAGTCGTGCAGGTAGAAGAGGACAGTCTGAGGGACTTGAGCGAGATTGCTATACAACCAATCCTACCAGCTCCACACTATAAAGGCTCGAGCTTTCTTTTTCGTTGTCAAATCATATCAGTCTCAGAGTATTCTAGCTTGCACTTGCGAAGAGAGCCGCAAGAGCCAATATCTTGCAATCCCGAGAGAGGCTCCGCTCCTCTTCCAGAAATATCACACTAATGAAGTGATAATCTGATAAGCCTTTCCCAATCAGTGACCGTGAAATACTTGGCCCTCGTACGGCAATTGCATTAAGTAGACTCCAGCAGATAATAGTTATAAGGCCTTCCCTATATAGTCCTCGAAAGGCCATTCGAGCGTGCTCCGAAAGTTCTCTTGGCGACAAGTTGAAATGATCGACGGCGAAATCGTTGGCAAAATTTTTGTATACCAATAAAAACTTGCAGAGCGGTGGACTCGAGAAGTAGGTGGAGATTTAGCAAATGTGACTGAGGGTATGCTCATGTCATGGCAGGTTAACTTCCACAACGATGCGCTGGAGAATAGAGGCATGATTGTATTATATCAAAGATTTACACAATAGCGTTCTTCTACCTAAGATTAAGCAGCACCTGAACATAATCAGACAAACTAGGAATCACGTTGACACTTTGCACTGCAGAATATCTGTAGTCTGGTTTAGCACGTGTATGAGAATGTGAGATGGACATTGCATCACTGCTACCTGATCTTGGGGTAATGCAGAGAACACCATCAATTTCAACCAACAAAAAGATAGTAGTTTCTTTGTACAGCTGTCTATCTCATACTCCTCGGCTTTGTCTTTCTGGCTGGTTATGCTAGGATCGTCCGCGTTCGGCGTACCTTTGGACATCAATGACAAAGAGCACCAAATGCATAGAACTGCCATATTTTCCAGAGAGCAATGTGTGCGTTGCTATGATAAGATCCGTATCCATATCAAGCATGGCTGATATCACAGGAGCAGAACAGCCAGCGCAAGCTACAAAACGTCCACTCCCAGCTGAACACCATGATGAGAACGACAGTGATGGCAATGAAAACACCAATCCACCTCCTCAAAACACCAAAAGAAGAAAGTATCGACTTACAAAATTAGCCAAAAAGTATGGTGAAGGCATCGATCTGGTAAGGATTTTGTGGCTGTCACTACTAAGGTCAAATGGTAACCTGTAACAGAAAGGCATAAGTGGATGGACACCAGTTCATCTATATGACAATCTTTCAGCAGATAAGATGATAGACATTGTCTTGCAAAATGAAAGGCAAAAGGATATGTGGCATGGATGGACTGCTGTTGAGCTTCAAGCTTGCGATGCACTCACGACTTTTCGGGCCACGATGCGGCAACCTACAATCAGGAACGCGATACATCCTATTTTCCAAAGACAAAACTGGGTAAAGAGAGAGGATCTTCCCAAAAACAAGGCCTTTTGGAAAATTGGCATGGGCCATGAAGGATATTGGGAGGTGAGGGCACTATTGCTATTGTAGACGTGAGACTGATACTTCACAAGGGAGATAATCAAATTGTTTGGGATCTTCTGGAACCTATTCTTCAACTTGCGTCAAGGATCATTACAGACGCGCATGTCGGAGGATGGTATATAACATCTACCTGTGCAATTTGTGGACTAAATAGTAGATTCAGCTGACATGTATAGGTGGGATGCTTTGCTATTCGGAGACATCAGACCAGTCAAGCCACCAGCTCCGCCAGACAAGTTTCATGTGCAGCATTCGTTCCATTTACGTCCCCCGATAATATCTCACTACCAGAGACATGAAGTACAGAACCTTTTCAAAAATGCAGCTAGAAACATTAGATTATATCTTGGGCATGGGGCCCTTGATCCCCACACGAGCCGCCTCGACAAACTTGATCGCCAGTGTTGTGGGTTGACTTTTAGGAGTTGGAACTATACCCCCCGCGAACTAAAAAATCGGTATCCACACGTATACATAATGATAGATTTTCGTGAATTTCAAGGGCTGCTTCGCGGAGGTTTAAACGTATGTATATGTACTCGAGGTGCCATGACTTAGGTCGCTAATAGTGAATAGGATGCAGAAACATTAGCAACACGCTTTGGAATTGCCATAACATTTGTGCATGAACTAGCTGTAAGTCCTCTTTTAGCTCTGTTCTATTATGGTTGATCAGATTTGTAATGCAGTGGAAATTGATAGCATGCCATGGGACATCTCTTTCACACAGAACGTCGCACTGGCATTCCATCGTCAGTTTTCATCGATGAACCTTTCTTTGAAGACGAAATTTTAGCCGAGCTTGGTTGGTCAGTTGAGAAGGCAGTGAGTAGATTGTAAACAGGGCTATAAGTTGCAATCCTAATGTGCCCATAGAGCTGGGGAATTACGGAACGATTGAGCCGAAGGGCAATTACATATGGATTTCTATCAAGAGAACTTCCAAACATGCGCGTTGGTCTTTCCACCAATACATTTTATCGGCACCAAGAAATTCCAGATGAGGCAACAGTTCGTCGCTGGCCGGTTCCCATGTCATATGTCGAAAATGTCTGGTCTGAGGAGTTTTGGGAGCATTTTGTACGGAAGTACGGAAAGCTACGACAGTATGGAAGTGCAGTTGCAAAGGGACAAGAATTAAGATCTGGCTCATTCGTAGAAGGGAGAGCTAAAAAAGCACGAGCGGGCGAGGCAAATTCTTGGCCAAACTATCCTGTAACATCAGGGTTCGATATGCTCTCTGAACTTCATGTTACATCTCGGTTCAAGATACTCTCTAAACTTCGTGCAAAGCCATCGCCCGCTCTGATCGGGGCGTATACTGTCGAAGTGGAAAGGATTAAGAATCGACATGCCGCAAGATCTGCATTGCAGACTGTTCGAGACAAGCTCTTAGAAGTCGATATGTCGATACTTCAAAAGAAAGTGAGCAATGTTCGAATAGACCAGCCAGGTACCTCGGCGTCTACAAGTCAACATGTTCCTGAAGCTTCGGATCTTTCGACAGATGATGATAACGATTCGAATTTTGCATACGAGGAATCACCAACTGTCGACCCTGTCCAGGCCTTTGCAGATATTCACCCAATAATGTGCGAGAACCACGACAGACTTGCACTTGCCACTATGCGAAATGAAATTGGCGATTATCTGCTCCTAAAATATGTCAACGACATCCAACAGCAGCGAGATATTGGATGGGAAGAGTTTTATCAGTATCTCAATTACATGTCGAATGTGAGAAAAGAATGCTTCTTGTAAGTCGTCTATCCATCCATATCTTGAACCAATGCTGACAGAATGCAGCTATCATAACAGTAAAGAAGGCGAACTGGCACGTGTTGGACAGGTCTCGTATAATCCTCAAGGATGGCCTTTAACACCTCCGCGACTTCCTGTTGCTCCGCTACCTTGTACACAGCGTCCAGCGACAGCAATGGCCGACTGTGCTGCATTTGTGCGTTGGTGTGATAGACCTGATTTATGGCATCCAACGTTTCCCGCCATGTTTCTAGGCGAGGTACCAACGCACGACATCGACATTGATGAGTTCCGGTCTCTTTACAATACTAATGAGAGTCCAACAGACCGAATTGATTTGGATTCTTTTGTTCACATACTAAGTCAAGCCAATTCATGGTGGGAGTAGGTCTTCTGTTTGGAAAAAATTTAGAGGAATGAGAATGACTGATTTATTATAGATTTGGACCACCAGGAATAGTTAGATGGTGTGGAGGGAAAGTTCCTGCTCCATAAGTTATTGATGACAACAATGGAAGCAATAACGGAGGGGGAGTGAAAATGCTGGCGAGAATGGAATGGATGGAGGCAAAGATGGCTCAGGAGATAATAGAATCAGTTAAACAGGAGGGCCAGGCCAATATGCTGCTGCTGACTGCACTCGATATGTCTATTAATCCATTTATCTCATCGCCCCAAGAAAATTTGAGATTTGCCACAGGCCCACGTAGTAGAGGAATCAGTGAGGTAGTTTTGCAGCATGGAGAAGGATAAAAACGTTAAGAAACAATTTGGTCGCATACGAAGATTCTCATATTTCCTGCGCTAGGCTTCTCAATTTCCATTCCTCGTCAAGCTGTCCTCTGAATGTTTTTGCAGCAAAAAATTGCTGCCAGCTCGATTCTCGCCTTCGCCTGCAACCAAATTTATGGCTTTCCATCTCTCAAAATTGTCATATACTGCCCTGGACACATTGGGTACCAAGCTGTCCACAATAAATCCCACTGATCAAATAGCTTGGGAGCACTGGATGGCTATCTCCTATCATACACAGCCGGTGAAATTTATCATATACTCAATAACTGCCGTAGCAGCACAATATCCACACACCGCAAGCGTACTCGACAGTTCCTTTTGAAAGCTTGAGATCGGAAGCTCATCATTTCAACATCGATCGTGGATCTGTCAATCGATGTATGCATGTCCTCAATAGAGCGCTACTAAGAATGGGTCATATAGGGGTAACTGATATGTTTCGCCATACCACAAAGTCGATGTTTTCGGACACGAATCGTGGGTGTACATGTGTGTTCTTGTCTAAAAGGCGATGATGCTGGCAAAAACGAATGAGTATACGAGCGTCAGAACTGCATATGCTACTACAGTCGGCAGTTTTGGAAGTTTCGACGAAGCAAGCCGAGGAACGACGTTCCAACGCTGGAGGCGCCGATGCCGAGCCAGATATACGCCGACAAGCACCAAAGTAGACCCCATGATACTTTGGAGCACCAGCTGAAGGAAAGCTTGGGATAAAATGTGCCCAAGTCCGTAGTCCAGAGCATAAGAATCCATTGCCCAAGTTGGATTCAAACTCGCAAACAAAATATCGAGGCTGTTGGCGAAGAATCCACCGATGAACATCTTCCCTTCGAGTGGTACGATGCCAGTATGTTGCAGGGGAGAAAGGAGAGCCTACCAACTAAAGAGGACGAAGAAGAAGAATAAGAAGAAGAAGAAGAAGAAGAAGAAGAAGACGAATGTTGAGATTGTTTCAGTGACGTGCACGACGAGACTGGTTATTTCGGGGATGGGATCGGGGCGCACAGCAGGGCGCACGAATTGGGGAGACAGCAAAAATCGAGTCCAATTGTGGGAAATGGGGAGAATGATGCTGATGTTGAATGGGGCCCTGATGTAGAGAGAGGGCGCCGCTGGAAGGGGTGTCTGAGACTTTTCTTTGCTGCTATTCCGTTGCGATGTTTTTACGAGTTGACTGTGACATTGTTAGGGACATTTGATAGGTATGGGAAAAGAGGTGAATTTAGAGTTGCTTACTTTCACTTTCTTCTCCAGACTCATAGTTGTGAGCTTATTTATTCGAAATCTTTGTAGATCTTTTTCTACAAGAGATGCATGTCTCATAAAGCAACTAGCAGTTGGAACAGGAATCCATCCATCATCACTATAAAGGCGACGAAGTTGAACATAGCTGTATGGACTCCGGAGTTCGATCGCCGAGTTTTGCCCAGATTTTCCACACGCTCATCCGCATCGTCAGGATGCGAAAAAGACGGAGAGAGGAGAGGGCGGCATAGTAGCACGCACCGCCGTCCAGACAAATTATACAAATCAAATGTCGGCACCGATTCCAGAATTATTGGACCATTTGACAAGAGAGAAGCCGACGATGCTGGGCAGCGAGTTCCTTGGCTTCTCATTGACATCCGAGGAGTTTGGGGCCTGCGAAGAGAGGAATCTTGTCCTGAATGAAGTGACTTCCTGCTGAGACGTTGCTGGTTGAGAGCAGGAGAAATGATACCAGAAGAGCCATTTTGGTCTGTGAAGAGAATAATGTTAACGACGACAACCCAAGTGGATTATGATGAAGGAAAAGATTGGTTGTGTCAAATCTTCGCCGCAAGTCGGTAAAGATAAATTTACCGCTTCAGTCTCGTCATCTATAGTCATTGGACCTACTGGTATCACATGTTCATTCTCTATTTTTTACAAAAAGTTAATGCCGACCCCAAACTGGAGTCCCTTCCTTCCCTCTTCTCCCCGTCTAATTACCAAGGGCAAGCTAAAGTTGAGCTCAAACCTCGCCATCGGATGCGCATAGACAACCCCAAATCCAGCAGCTAAACTAGGAAGACCATCCGCCAACTTCGCAACAGTCGAATACACATTATTCACCGCACTCGAGCCCTTCTGATCCAACGCCAGTAGTCTGCCACCATTTGCGAAAAGCTGCAATCGGAGCGGTGTATCCTTGCTGACACGAGGGAATGGGAAAAGTAAATTCACAGAACCGGCCGCAAAAACATCTCCGCCGACGGAATCTTGTCCGTCTCTTGGTCCTAGACCTCCGATCTTAAATCCTCGTACATCGGTTGGACCACCGAGTTGGAATCGATCATTCAGACGAGATGCTTGTGGCTCTGAGCCGATGCCGAGAGGAAGAGGGTATATCAGTCCTGCACGGAGACCTCCAGTTAACGAAACTCCGGTGTCTCCTTTGACGCCTGGCAATGGTACGGCTACAGCTCCAGAGGTTTCCATTTCTGATTTCCAGAATGCCACATCTCCTTGCAATGGACCCCATCCTGCAATCTCCGATACCGTCCGCATGAAGTAGCCACTTGTTGGAAGGAATGGGTGATTGCGTCTTTCTTTGAACCATGTATGCGTAATACTGCTCTTCACGCTATCGCCAGCATCGTGTCGTACAGAAGGTGAAGCATTTGCTGCAAGAGCAGTGATTTGCCGCCATGCTCCGGTATATGAGACCTCATGTCTACTTCCATTGACTTCTGCCCATCTAACCTTTGCGCTTCCACCTTTGAGAACCTCTTCGTGACTTGCCCATGGTTTCTGCGTCGAGCTCGCAAATCCATCGAGGGAGAACCGGAAATCGGGATTGCTCAAGATTGGGGTATCAAATGTAGCAGTATATGACGATCTTGTACGTGTACCAGCTGAGGCGTTGATGTTGAGCGATTCCGCGCCGCCAAAGATGTTTCTCAGCAAGAGATTTCCGTATGCCGAGCCTTCGGTATTCCCCAAATCTGTGCCTGTCTTCAGAGCTATCCTTCCTTTCTCTTTTACGGCGAGGTATATATCTATGTCGGAAGTGGTAGATGATGGATCGGTAGGGTCGGGTCTATCAATGAACATGGAAATGCCATCGTGGTATATATCTGCGGCGGGTTAGTGGTGCCTATCTCCAAGAATGAATAAATACCAACCGAACTTGCGCAGCTTATCACCAGCAGTGCCAGCAAGCTGCAGTGCTTCCTGAAGTGTCCATGGGCGGTCGTTGTTTGCGCTTAATAAAGGATTGAAAAGTCGATCGAGGAACGATCTTCGAGTATTTGGAGCTCCGATGACCCGGATGGATGAGATTGTGACGGGGAGAGTAGAGTTGGAGGATATCTGCGAATTGCCCATTGTCAGCAACAAAGGTAGGAGATGATATTGGCAGGACAAATCACCAGATCTTGCAGTCTCTGTTGTGCCTTCTCATATTGAGCTTGAACACGCTCTCGGACTGCCTTCTCGCGCTCTTCCCGTACGTCTGCATCGATGTCGCGTTTGAGAGCCTCGAAGATCTATTATGAAGGTCAGCATGCGTTTCGAGCTATATCTGGCATATATGAAGCCTCAATTACTTATACTTACTCCATCTTCGGAATCCTGTGAGGAGGCCATTGGGGACTTTGAATGCTATGGTTACTCTGCTCGTCGTCGAAGGCAGCATAGCTCCAGAGCTACAGCGCTTCTACGCGGCTGTGCGGCCTCGCTTAGTAATCAGCTGGATCCTCAAAGGGTCCGCGACAATCTTGTGAAAGTGAGACGGACAACACCTCTATACTCTACTCTGAGCCAGAAGCAAGCGAGCGGCTGAAATAGAATCATTTTAATCTTCTGTTTGTGACATTATTCTTGCTCTTTTTCCCATTATTTCTCTTCCGTTCTTCAACTCGACCTGTCTCTCAACTCTCGGTCGGATATCATTCCTTTCGTACGATCGATAGACCTAGATCGGCCATACAAGACCTCCACGTCATTGTCCTCGTCCTCGTCCTCGTCCTCGCCAACTTCTTTGATCTTCAATATGGCGAGTCGCGCAGCGAACAAACGGGTATGTTACTATGTGCAGATGCCTCCAGCATAGACATATGCTGACCTCAATCTACAGTTGACGCGCGAGTACAAAACCATCTCCGAAAACCCGCCACCATACATTGTTGCCCATCCTTCCGAATCCAACATCCTCGAGTGAGTCTCAACCTCAGCCTCGTTCTTTCAAGTCTCGCCTCCACTCACTAATCTTCTCCAGATGGCACTATATCATCACCGGTCCGGAGTCCACTCCCTACCATAACGGTCAATACTGGGGCACCCTCATCTTCCCTCCCGACTATCCTTTCGCTCCACCCGCAATCCGCATGCACACCCCAAGCGGACGCTTCCAGTCCTCCACTCGTCTCTGCCTCTCAATCTCCGACTTCCACCCCAAATCCTTCAACCCGGCCTGGGAGGTCAGCACCATCCTCATCGGGCTCCTCTCTTTCATGACATCCGAGGAAATGACCACCGGCTCCATCGCCGGCTCCGACGCTGAGCGCAAGTACCTCGCCGCACGTTCACGCTGGTGGAATTCGACGGGCGGCGGCAGCTCCACTCGTCTGTTGCCCGGCATGCCTGTGCCGAAGGGTAACGGCGCCATCAAGGCAGGCGACGGAGGTGCAAAGTTCCGAGCAGAGTGGCCCGAGCTCGACAAGGAGAATTGGAAGTGGATGGAGGAGAGTCGGATTAATCCTGCGACTGGGGAGAGGATGCCGGACCCGAATGCACCTGTGTGCAGCCCGGCAGCGGTTGCATTGGGAAGGAGGCCTAGTGCTGCGACGATTGGGGCTGCAGTGCATGGAGGACAGGTTGCGAGGGAGGTGGGACAGAGCTGGGTGAGGAGAAATAAGCTGTTGGTCGCGGGAGCGGCCATCTTTACATATGTACTAATCGCGAGGTTGCTGGGTGAGGGGACGAGTGGGATTTGAGGTGAGGTTGTGGGACGAACGGATGACAGTGCGCATCGAAGCTGAGGATTGTGGTTATGTTTCACAGTGCCAGAGCGTGTACTATACGATGGCGTGAAAGGAGTAAAGTAAGGAATGGCCGCGCAGCATGCATCGTGGCCGGAGTCTAGGAGTGTCGGGCGTTCTTGGGCGTGGAGAGACGGGATGGGGATGGGCTTCGTTCATAGATAGGGATCCGGCCTGCCTACCACGATGTAATTCGATTCTTTTGTCTTTTGAGCCATGCTACGTCTTCCGTATATCCATATTTTTTTGTCTTTCGAGCCATACTACGTCTTCCGTATATCCATATTCTTTTGGCCTATGAAATAGCCCCACCAAGAGATGCCAGCATACCATTGTTGTTCCGATAGGAGAGGAGCCATGGACATTCAAATTCACATCTCGGTGCTATTCATAGTTCATATGCCGCGCAGGGCCGTGGAGAGGGGACCACAGAGGCACACGCAGCATTGTCAATATTGAGTGAGCACAGTGCAAAGTCAAAAGTGATATGCATTGCCTACGATCTGGATCCAGCCTCAGCTTTCTCCGTTCAGGTATGTCAAGCGTGTCGCGATATCCGTATCCCCACCAGCCACCCAAATGAAGCCCTCCCTTTTCACATCTCAGCACCACCCCATCCTTATCCCATATGCCCCATCGATGATATCTCGGCGAACGCAGATAGGTGAAGTCGAGGCGAGTCCCGAGAGTGCGGTAGGAGAAGGCAGTTCGAGAGGGGGCTTATTTGCCGCAGGAAGAGCAGGAGCAGCTGGTGCCGCAGTTGCCTGTGTGGTGTCAGTCGGAGATCGAAGTCTCAGCTGTTATTCCAGCTGTGATGAAGAGCGCGATATGTGATGTCACATGAGGTCGGGGAGGAGAGCGGGGTAAACTTACAGCTAGAGGAACCGGAGCATCCGCATTCACCCATGATGTCTGATTTCAGATGTTCTGTTGTTTGTTTGTTGGTATTGCGTGTTGTATTCTTGATGATGTTTAGAAGTATAGAGTTTGTCGGCGGAGGGATGTCTGTCTCTTATATAGATAGAGACCTAGGTGCCTACATCTACGAATACACTTTCTAGGTACCCAGGTACCTGCCTTATCAGGCGAGGCTAGGGAGGGGTCATCCGGTCGCTTTCAACCTCTTCAAGCTCGTCGGGCCAATCACAAGCGAGAAGGCCGTCCGAAGGCTCCATTCTCCATTGTCCAGTCTCGTGTCTTTGGTCGTCTGTCTGATCAAAAGGTCACGTGCAAGGGTGCGAAGTCGTCTCGAACAAGTGACAAGACAGACCTCGACAAACCCCGCCAAAACCACGCAGCTTGGCAGGCAGTCGGGTCTTTTCTCTGCGGACCACAAGTATCACAAGTCCACAAGTACATCCACAAGTGCTAGAAGTAATACAAGTAATACGAGTACTACAAGTACCACAAGTGCCATAAGTACAAGTACTACAAATATCCAGCCACGACATCATCCGGTGCTTGGATGTATGTATGTATGTATGTATGATGTACCTGTATGTACAGCAGTGCAGATGACCAGCAAATACGGAGTATGTACTGTATGCATGGATATTATAGTACATGGCTTTGAATATAGGTACGGATATGCATATGCACTCCATTATTACTGGGACACCGAAAGTTGATAGATGATGCATCCGTAGGTCGGTAGGTACCTATTTCCTTGCACTTGCTTTTCGCCTGCCGGTGTGGGATGAACGAGAAGAAGTATTGGTAATAGGTAATAGGAGAACAAAGCAGTACAGTACAGTACAGTACAGTACGTAAGCATCTTTCCTCGTCCCCGTTTACCACCACATACGTACTTTTCTTTTCTCAACACACATGCTACTACGATGCTACTCTATATACAAATCCATCTGCATTGATTTTACTTGCTCTATTACCTATTGCTCTATTAACTATTGCTCTATTGCTCTCTTACTCTATTCCTCTACTACTCGCCAATGGAAACGTGCTCAACTCCCACGCATGCTTCCGCCTCTTGGCCGCCGCGAGTTGGCAGATCGCATACCTAAATACTTAAGTGCATGAGATCTGCAGAGCTGGAAGGTGGATCGTTTGATCTCCTCAGCCTTAGCCACTGGTGAAGGGACAACATACAGTATCTACAGTACCTACAGTATCTATAGGTATCTACACAGTATGCTGATGCATGGTGGTCCACAGAACGATGCACAGTACGTACATACATATATACATACATACATACGCTCATGCAGTGAGGGCTGAATCCATGAAATTGGCGTGGGACAGCAGATCCTGCATGTCATATCATATCAATGTTTTGCCCATGTGAGCCAGCATGCGGCAGTTTGAGGTGATTGTTTGATGTTGATAGCGAATCTGAATCAGCATCGGCGCTGGCAGGTTGCAATGGCCATATATGGAGATGGGACCTCAAAGACCTCAACGACCTCAAAGACCTCAAAAGACCTCAACGGACACCGAAATGCAGTCCGAGTATCGAAGGGAAGACAGCACACACGCCAGACGCCGCAGCCGCCATTATGGAAGGCGTGCAAATGCGGCTTCTTGGCCTCCGCCCATGATCACTTCCAGACTTTTAAGGTACGTACGTAAAGACTCCTTCCTTTCCTTCTTATGCGCCTTCGAAAAATTCTTCTCGCATATTTGATCCGGATATTCACCGGACCTTGCTCGCCCGGTGGGGGTGTTCCACTTGGGCATCATCCGCATGGACAGAATCGGCATCTCAACCTTAAATCCCACAAATACTGTGCCGTGCAGGAAAGAGTCTCATGTTGGTCACGTTTCCTAGTATGCATGTCTTGCCTACCTAGACCTGATTCTCCATCAGACCACACACACCGCACGCACGCCGGAAAGGTCGTCGGACTTCACCCGATCTTATGCGTATGAAGCCAGTGGCTCGAGTGTGTGGCTCCTATGCTGCAGATTGGAGTGTGGAGTGTGGTGCTTGCTGCTTGCTGCTTGCTGCTCGCTGCTCGCTGGCACCTCCGCAGATATGGCGACAGCTGTGTAACTCATAAACTGGTTCAACCGCTTCATTTAAGCCATTTTGGCTCTTCTTACCGCCTTCATTGCATTTGCCTTATCAGATTCTCTGGAACTCGCATAGCACCTAATTCACATCTTCAATTTTTTATATCTTTCCGTTTTCTGTACTTCGGTTTCTGTCTGCCGGATTTCACCCCACGTTCTTCGCTGCGTGCCAAATCCCAAGCAGCTACCCCACTCAAATATCGAGTCTAGGACGATGCAAAGCCCAAATACTGTACTTGGTTTGCGGATTTCCTAATCTGGCCTCCCGTTACACGAAGGACTTGTCTCCAATCCTTCAGCACTTCGCCCTTGGCATCTCTCGCCCCAGATTCCCATTCTTATGAAGTAATATGATTCATCTACGCTTCTTTGGAAGTGCTCTATTGGGACATGTCTGGAGATTTGGCTGCAAAGTAACAAATTTCCTTGTATTTTTTTGTCGTTGGTACTGACAGATCACTTCACCCCACGTTGGATGCTTTTTGATACGTGCGGATTGGCGAAGGAGGTGTGAAGCATCTTGTCATTAGTAAGTCTATCGGAAGTGTACCATCCATCAGACAACGACGGCGTCCAGTGTGGCATCCATAAGAAGATGAGGGGTAAGGACGACTATATAAACCTCTCAAATCCCCCCCCCAAGAGTGCCTTTTCTGTACAGCACTCTCCAAATTATCACACAAGCTTCACAACCGTACAACAAAAACCAACCAAATCACAAACAACAAGTCATCATGGCTCCTTGCTCCTGCACTACTGCTTGTATGCTCGATTCCCCCTTCAGTTCCTCTTCGCCACCATCCGCCATGTTGGTCACGCTTCGTTGCGAAGGCTGCTAATAAATACCAGGCTCCTGCGCCTCCGGCTGCGGCTGCTCTTCCTGTGGCTGCGGCTCATGCAGCAAGTAAACTCGTCCTCTCACCACGCCCTCGATGCCTACCTCAGGCCCGCCGCATCGAACTCAATTTTTGCATCTTCCTCCGGACATGAAGGACAGGATGGGCTAGGGTTGTGCATTGGGAGGTCGAATTTGTTGGTCATGACGAGATAGGATGGATCGGGATCCTAGGTGGGGAGAAGGGTTCTTTGGATAGTGATCGAGGAATTCATAAGGTTATCACCGTCCACGATCTAGACTATGATGCGGCGTGATGTGAAGTGTGAATCCATGGATTATAATGATATACCTTGACACTTTTATCCTTCTTTTCTTCTTTTCAAACTTGTGATGTTGATAAAAAATGAATAGAATATTCTTTTCGACATTAAATAGCATCTTGAATTCTTGATGCGATAATAAGTATATTTTCAATTTTCAATACGATTACAAGACAATGACTTATAAAAAGAAGCCCCAACACTAAAACTTGGCCTAAACTAATAATGTATCTATTCGGTGAGTTTCTTAAGAAGGGATCATTGGTACACAGCCTCAAATATCATATGCAGAATAGATGTTTACTCTCATAGGCTCAAACGTAGGCAGGTAGCCTCGCGGACAAGGCTGAAAATACACAGTCCTATCGATTAGCGCATTGTTAGGCGAGTCCCGAATTGGCGGGGCTCTTCTCCGGACCGTTTTCATGTCGAGGCTACAAGCTCTTACGCCTTGGCATTTTATAGATCGTAGCCTGCTGTCCGGGAAATATTTTTATTGAATACGAGAAGCTGTCGCTGGTTTGTTCATATAACGACCAGAGAGACCCTGAGAGATATCCGTATAGAAATATAGAACTTTGCGCTTCACCTTCACCTTCATCCTTCCAAGTTCAGGATCGGTTTCGACTTTGTCGACCCCGCTTCTCCTCAGCACTGCCGCTCGTCGCATACAACAACTGTCAAGATGGTTCGCAAAGTCTACCTCACCTACAACAACGTACGCACAGCAATCTCACCACCGTCTTGCACCGACTAATGTCGTCCAGATCCACCAGCTCTGCCAAGAAGCTGCTCCCCAAATTCTCAATGAATTCAACCCACAGCTCATGATCGCCATCGGCGGCGGCGGCTACGTTCCGGCGCGAATCCTGCGATCCTTCCTCAAGAAGTCCGGCTCGCCCAACATCCCAATCCAGGCTATCGGGCTATCTCTCTACGAGCAGCTGCCCACGACAGTCTCCGGCGCCAGCACGCCAGGCGAAGTTGAGCAGCCAGGCACGAAGGTGACGAGGACACAATGGCTGGATCTGACGAGCTTGGGAGAGATGAGCAATTTGATCGGCAAGCGGATTTTAATTGTTGATGAGGTCGATGATACGAGGACGACGCTAGAGTATGCGGTCAAGGAGCTGGAGAAGGATGTCGAGGCTGCGAGACAGAAGTTGGGGATTGAGGGAGAGACTACCTTTTCGATTTTCGTCTTACACGTAAGTGACTCTGAATGCGAGGGATGATGGGACGCGCGCTGACATGCGATAGAACAAGGATAAGGCGAAGAAGGGAAGCTTGCCAGAGCAGATGCTGAAGGAGAGGTATCTGGCTGCGAGAACGGTGGATGATGTCTGGATTTGCTATCCATGGGAGGCCACTGATATCGAGGAGCATGATGCGATGGCGGTGACCCAGCCGGGGATGTAAAGTGGGATATGACGACGAAGGAAGGACTGTCCGTGGATACCATTATCAGGAGGCATTGGAATGAAGGGCAATCTAAGAATTTATGTGTGCAGGATGCTCTAGCTGCAGCACGGGAAAGGAGAAGTGCTTGCTGTGTGACCATTTGGGGATCTGGTAGACCACAGCATGACTTCTCTGAGGGCGGCTGGCAGCAGTACCTAGATGAGTTGTCCACTGTCATACTGCCTTAGGGTAATGCCAACGTCAGTGACGATTGCTCGGAGGTAATTCAGTTTGCGAAGCGTTGTGTCCGCCTCGGGGTTACATTTTCTCAAAGTTTACAAAGCTATTTTGTCCTGCTCAGTAATCCAATCATTTCCACGTCTTACTGGGAATCAGATCGTCTCAGACCCAGCAAACATTCACCTCGGTCTGTCAGTCAGTCAAACGGACGCGTCGAGGTCTGATCCCCATCCGATTGTGAGGGAAGAGGGAAGACGAAGTTCTGCCCAGTACTCTATCTACTCTGTCTTATTTGTCTGTAATACGAGAGTACGAGGCTCCTCCGAAATTGCAGTATAAATATATGCGTGCGTCAATATATAAAATATATAATAGACTCCGCGACGCAGCTGCTGACAGACGTCCAAACAGGCTTCATTCCGCCGATTGATAACGAATATAGCGTCAGCTTATCGGTTCCGCACAGGCCGCTCTGTGTCGGCTTACGTCGCACCGACGATTGCCATCGTTCTGTCTTTTCCGTCTTCCGTCCTTGCAACATCCATCATCAGTCATCACCAAGACATTTCTCACCAAAATTAATGTTTGTTTATTAGTCAAATGCGATGATAATGATTAAAACGATATACATACGTACCCGCTGACGGAGGTAGAGAGAGGTATGGAGCTGCTTAATAGTAAGATAGCGGGAAAGTTGTGCTCACACAGGGACGCTAATGCTGCGTGTCGAGGTGCAGTCAACTTGGGTGAGGAGCTCGTCATTAGGGCGTATATAGACGACACCTCTCCCATATTTCTCTTGTCCATCCGTCTGCTTACATATCTGCTTCTTGATATATATATATATATATATATATTCATCATTCTCTCTTCTTCAAAATCTCTCTCACTCACCAATTCCTCCTTTCTCGGTATCTCCACCGTCTCCTAGCAGCTCTTCTACCTCTCTCATCTTGCTTCTCTTCACTGCTCATCTCACGACCAACCTTACAGGAGCAATTCTAATTCTTCTCGGCGTCAACGACGTCTCTTTCCTGGTATCTCTATTCCATAATAGTCCTGACACAATGGGCGGCGAATCGCTCTCCTCGCACCCGCAAGACCACCTTCTCATCATCTGGGCATTCCCTCCTCCCGAACAAGCCCTTGCAGAGATTAGCACGAAGCTACCTAATCTGAAAATCACATTTAAGCTCGTGTCTTTTGACAGAGAAGATCCAAATGGGAGTATCGAGGCGTTAGCCAAGGAGCTCACTGATGGTGGCGACCCTCCTCTCTTTCCCTCCACCAGGAAGGATATATTGACTAATAATAACAGAGTTCTGGCTCAGCATAACCCATCTCTGCACAATGGCTCATCTTCCACCGCCTTCAATTTTGCCTTCTCTCACTAATCTTCGGTTCATCCAATTCACTTCCTCGGGCATAAACCACATCGCCAAACACCCACTCTACACCTCCTCCTCAATCCCTCTCCTGACCGTATCGGGAATCCATGGCCCACCAATCTCGGAGTGGGTTGTGCTCCAGATTTTAGCGGATGGACATGCGTGGCGGACGATGGAGAAGTGGCAGAGCGAGAAGAAATGGGGGCATGCTCTGGGGACAGCTGTGGGGACAGGCTTGCGAGATGGGGTTGGTAAACGAGTTGGAATACTAGGCTACGGATCGATCGGGAGACAAAGTAGGTCGCTTTTATCTCTCTTCATTTTCTTCATCTTTCTCCATTTCAAGCGGAACAGGGAAATAAGTAAGAAGATAGCTGACACATTTAGGTGCCCGCGTTCTTGATTCAATGGGCTTTCAAATCCTCGCATACACTGCCACCCCGAGGACAACACCCGAGTCACGCCGTGATACCGGGTATATTGTTCCCGGCACGCTCGGAGACGTCGAAGGAAGCCTACCTATCTCCTGGCACAGTGGCTTAGACAAAGAGAGTCTTCACGCCTTCCTCTCCGCAGATCTAGACTATCTACTAATCTCCCTCCCTCTAACTACGGAAACGACGCACCTGCTTGGAAAGGAGGAGTTTGGAATCCTCGGCAAATCGAACGCGTTTCTGTTGAACATCTCACGCGGCGCGATTGTCGACCAGCCGGAGCTGATCCACGCCCTGAAGAAGTCAGAAGCTGAAGGAGGACTGAGAGGCGCGGCTTTAGATGTCACGGACCCGGAACCATTGCCTGCGGGACATGAACTGTGGGATCTCCCGAATGTCAGCATTACGCCGCATATTAGTGCGTTGAATGCGGCATATTGGAGTAGAGCATTAAGGGTGCTGACAGATAATCTGGAGAGGGAAAAGGATGGCAAGGAGCTGGTGAATGTTGTGGATAGGAGACGTGGGTATTGAGCTGAATATTTATTCGGTATTTATCGACCAAGATTGATGCCGATTTTGAGAATGTTGAATGATCAGTTGATTTGAAGTCTGGTTGCAGGCTCCGCCGCCCAAGTCAGCCGGACGCATGACATTGTCAGATCTGCGGAAGGAAGCGAAGATGTCAATCTGATATAGAACATCGATGTGATTGAGTATCTTTCTGCAGGAAGTCGCAATATAGCATATGGATTGCCGGATGCAAGGGTGAGGCCGAACACTACTCTGCGCGTGGTTCGCGATTTCGACGACTTCCCCGTGTTGCTGACTGATGAGGAATCAAGGCCAGATCAGACAATCGCTTTGTCTGCATTCAAACATGTGATCGTCCGGCGATGGATACTTATCCAACCATTTAATATATATATATATAGTATAGATCAATATCTATGGCCTTTCAATTTTACATCCTCTCTCCCTCATTTATTCTTCACCCCCTTCATCGCCTCCTCGACCAACGCATCCACAACCTTCGCATCTCTCCCCCAAAGTGCCATAACCAGCGCCCCAGTGGGTCCACTCACGACCGCCAACGCGGCACTCTTCGCCCACCAAGTTATCCCGAACTTGCTTGGATCCGCATTCCTCACCAGATTGGCCGCCCAAACCAGCGCCGCCGCCGAGGACACGTACATATCCCAGAGCAGGAAGATATGCGTCCCCTCTGCCAGACTGGTGATCTTGAAAGATGACGTTGGAAGCGGTGGGATGAAGACGGAGGCGAAGGAGACGTCCTTGTAGATTCCTAGGATGGGGAATTGAGCGAGGACCTCGGAGGGGAGGAAGCAGATTGCGAGGACGTTGAGGTGGACCGTAACGCAGATGGCCATGGAGATGATGTACAGCGGTCTCACGTTCCAGAGATATGCTACCGTCTTCACCTCGTCCGTCACGAGCTTCGATTTGGAGTTGCTCCCAACGGCTGTCCAGAAGCTGCGAAAGATGGTCTGGAAGGCGACAGTGTAGAAGGGAAAGAATTGCCAGACTGCGATCAAGCCTTGACGACTCCAGGTGCTGTTGATGCTGGGGATCGGGAGCATGAAGAGGACTGTTGGGAGGAAGAAGCCGACAAGGATGGAGAAGGGGAGGATGGAGAGGTCGAGAGAGGGGACCTTGATCGGGTTCATGAGGGCGCGCGCGCCTGTTTGGCTGGAGATGGGGGATAGGAGGACGTTGATGAGGAGGAAGATGGGGATTGTGACAGCGATACCGAGGTTTTGGAAGATTGCGCCTACAGTGCCGATACTGAGACTGTTAGCATGATTCGAGATTCGAGGATCGAGGTATTGACATACTAGCTCGCGGATGTTCCTTTATTTCCTGCGCGCAGACTCTCTAGAAACAACATCGCGTATTGCGTTCCACATTGTCCGATCATCCATATCCAAAATAGGTATGTGCTGTCATCGCTTTTGTCGCTCACGGGCGCGAAGAAGGGGATGAAGATTGCCAAATACGCGTCGACCGGCTTGATTCCGGTATAGACGCGTCGGTACGGCTCGGTCGATCCGGGAAAGTTCTCGGCGGCGATCGCGTCGTTGAATGTGTCGTGAAGCCCATTGGTGTAGCTGTGGTAGTGGAGGGTGTAGATGCCAGTGACTGCGAGGAGTCCGAGGGCGACTGCGGCGCCATTGCGGAAGGAGGGGGATTCGTCTTGAGGAGTGGGAGCGAAGGTCACAGACTTCGCTCGTTTCCTTGGTGTTTCGGTGGCCATTGTAATGTAATTGCTGGTCGTTCAGTTCAATGGAGGTGTTGTCGTTGTCGTAACGTCGTAAGAAGTTCGTCTTCGATTTCCACTTCGTCTTCGCCTCTTTCTCGCACACTGAAAGGTAGGATTGCTAGAGAGAAGGGCGGTGGACAGAGAAAGAGACCTGAAGCAAATCAAAGCAGATCAAACACGCAAGGCTCGGACATGAAACATCTAATATGTAGGTACATACGTAGGAAAGAGGAAGAGGTTCAAGAAATATGAGTGTGAGTGTATACATACATAGCTACAGAAAAGAATGCTTTTGCTTACTCTACTCTGGTGCTGCTGACCGTGCGGCCGACGGACGTTGTGGAGGTTCACGAGGCTCCAGGGTCGAGGGTCGAGGGTCGAGGGTCCAGGGTCCGTGAGGCCGAATTTGGACGACAGCCTTGCGCCTTGCGGCTTCAGCCTTGCGCCCGAGTGGTTGGCGGCGGCATCGGCATGACGGAAAAAGTCTCGGGATGTAGGAAGTCATTTGAGAGTCTGTCTTAGAATCCTCGTACAATCATCTACTTGAAGGTTTATATGTGTGTATATATGTGTGTATATATGTGTGTATATATGTGTGTATATATGTATGTATATATGTATGTATATATGTATGTACATATATATGTATATATAGATATATGTATGTACATATGCATCTATCTCATTCTCACCGCGTTTCATAGCCGCCCCCCTTCCTGCGATCTGCGTGCGTCCAAGCGCCGCCCGAAATAGACCTATGTATGTGCGTGCCAATCAGTCCCGTCGATGTCGACCCCCAAATCTACAGGCGCCAGCAATCCTCGCCATCATCCTCGTCGCTGTTTCATTCGAGCATTTGCACCTCTCCATCTCTCCATCTCTCCATCTCTCCATGAACTCGCATATGATTTGCTGGATGAAGAGTATACATATGGATACATATGTATACATATATAGATCCCCCAAAAGGGTTCCCCGGCGCATCGCTGTGCTGACAATCATGGCTTATACTGGAGCATTTTGTTTGGATTCTGTCTGGGCGGCTCTGACTCTGACCGTTGATGTTGCGCATCGCGGGTAAATACTGTAGGTCGAGATTCGTCACATCGTTTCTCCTTATTTAGAGGCCATCCTCACTGCTCAGCCTGCTCACCGTTTCTGGAGAGAGGAGTTTTCTGAATATCAGAATATCAGTGCTTTTTTGAACTTCTTGGAGTCTATCTTCCCTCGAGGCTATCATACGGCTGTGCCTACCGATTGTTATTATCTGTAACCTTTTCGTCTTGAACTTCAACATCATGTCTTCCCATACAAAGCAGCCATCTTTCTCGCCAGAATATCAGGAGTCTTCGCAGTTCGAGGACAACGACAAAACCTCCTCGTCGCGAGTACTGGAAGCTGTTCGTCTCGGCCTGACCGTTCTCGCTTTCTTCGTGGCGATCGTGATTGTCGGAACATCGGCGGACAATCTCAAGGTCTACAACCAGACCCACGTCTCGGACGACTTCCAACTCCCATTATGGCCATTTAACTTCAACCTTGGTCCGACCATTGCTCTTGTCGCTTGTGGAGCTATCATGATTGTTTCGAGTGCTGTATCTATTGCCGTTAGCAAGGTACCTTCGGTGAGCAGCCCAACCCCCTCCTCTCTTCAGTACTGACCTCATAGCTCCGCTACAACCCATCAATCAACACATTCATTACTCTCGGCTCTGCCTTTGCCGGCCTCGTCTCAGCCATCGTCGCGACATCCTTCTTCTACGGCGTCAACGCCTCTGATGTTGTCGCGACAATTCAGAGCTGGTCTTGCCACTGGGCCGACGTTGAGATGGATTCGGAGCCACACTTTGGTCGCATCTGCAAGCAGGCCGAGGCAGGTCTGTATTTGACTATTGTTATGATCCCATTACATATTATCATTGGTGTCGTCGGGATCATGACGGTGGTTAAGGAGAAGAAGTCGGCCACGATGGCTGAGAGGAAGGGCAGCCCTGCTCTTTCCTGAGCGCGCCGAAGGATGGTTGAGTCGAAGTGGAGTATATGCGAAAGATGAGGTAGATGATGGGCGAGATATCGAATATCTGAGGTCGCTCGATTGATCAATGGAATGGCGCTGTTATCGACTTGCCGCATAAGGCTGGATCTGGAGTTGAGCAACTGCTTTCAAATTTGGGATGTTGGGACCTTGGGAGCTTGGGACCACATAGCGGTCGACCTGAATTTATTGTACCTGTAGCCTCCTTCGGGATGTTTATACCCTATTACTTTATGACATAGTCACGACTATGTTGTTTGCTTGTTTCCGACAGGTTTCTTTTTTTTCTGCAGCTATCCGTCTCTGTCGGAAGCGGCCCGAGCTATTTGATATATAATTCACGAGCACGATAAATCCTTTTGCAGCCAATCGATCTTGACATTCAACTCGCAACAGCTTCACTCTATTCAGTTTCTTGTATTCTGAAATTTTTTCAAATGTCGAACGAAGTCTGAAGGAGCGTTGTAGACCATGTGTTGCTGCACCGACTCTCATATGCCTACGCAAAAAGGAAGTCACGTCCTTGGGAAATAGCCAACATTCAGCTCTTTCGCAGAACAGATACTTTGCACTCTGCACTTTGCGCCTTCCACCAAGACTTTGTTTGCTTTATTCTATCTCGACATTTACTCTCTTGACGTCTCGTGTCTCTTGTCTCTGGGACCCATTTCAACCTCACAACATCAACTCGCTCTTGTTCTCGCACACCTTCAAAACATCAGTACCGCCATTGTTCTGAAGTTCGTTTGTTGTTTGTTTGTATGAGGCATATCAACCGATGCATCAGCTTTGATATCGCGGAATAATCTAGCAGGCAGCTGTGGCAGCTGGACATCGAGAGCCTGGAAGAATCCTTTGAGACGGAGGTCCTTGAGACGATTACTCACTGCCATCGAGTCTGTGAACACCGCTGCGCGCCAACACACCCACAGCTCCGTCACATACAGCAACATGTCCAGTCAAGGACAAAGCAGCAGGCCTAGCAGTCATATTCCATCTTCCCCCGAAATTCAATATCCCAGCTCGCGCCAGTCTTCCATCAGTAGCAGGCCGTCAAAACTTACCTTCCATGAGCGAACATTGGTCAACTCCGAAAGTCACTCTGCCGATGACACTCGCAATTATCAATACCCTCAAAGCCCTCCAGATATTGTGCAAATTGAAATGGACAGGTTGGCTCGACCCCTCAGCCGTGAAGTACCAGGCGACACACAAAGAACACACCAGGAAAAGGAACTGGCCAGGAAGAAGAGTCAATATTATGAGGATACATTTGCCACAAGGCCATCACAATCGAGTGCAAGGGATCGTGTATTGAGGGAGACTGTTGTATTGGCGGAAATAGTCACGAACGTAACTGTATGTCCATACTCTTTCCAACTTCAAACACAGTATCCTGACCTCTCCAGATCGACGACGAATACACCTTTATAACCGACTTATCGTACAACCTGTCAAATAGGTACCAGCGATCCGAATCGTCCATCTTCTGCACCATGAAACATTCAACCCTACTCATCTTCGAAGGATCTTTCGATCCAGCATATGTACTTACCATTACCGCACATCCATCCCAACTTCAGCCTGTCACAAATAAACGTAACGCAATGATGCTGGCCAAAGGAATGACGGAGGCACTTCGGGTACCACCAAATCGAGGACTCATCCGCTTTGTGCCAGTCGCAGACGAATGTTACGCCATCGGAGGCAAAACAGTAGCTGCTGAAATCGAAGAACTTGAGCGCAAAGATATCGAATGGAAGACTGGACGCAGGTCGAAAAGTATCGTCGAGAAAGATCCCATCAAAGCCCGAAGAAAAAGTTCACTCACAGCCCTTCGTAGCCTCAGCATTCGCAAGAAGGCTCCCGTGCCACCACCTCTCTCAACCCAGCATGAAGAGGATGAAGATAAACCACAAGGCAATATTTCACCGCCAGCCAGTCCTCGCAAACCGCCTACAGAAGAGAGCTTGCGTGACTTGGATTTAGGTGTCGAGCGGAAACTGAAAAATCGCAAATCGTTCGCAGCGATTTTGTTTGGTCTTTGAGCCCCGCCGGCAGTATCACTTTGCTCTCATCTGGCCATTGAGAGGAAGCGCTCGTGGATGCGATGCAAAGCACGTCTGACTAAGGAGTGATGCGTTGTCAGGGTGATAGGGATTGGAGAACGGCAGAAATCAAGAGGAGTGTGGATGGAGGACGGGGTGGATCCTGAGGAGTTGAAGACCTCACGAAAGGCCTAGGGGTGGCTGTTTCTGCGACTATGAGGAGCGGTGGAGGCCTGGTGGTAGCCTGTGGCCAGAAACATGTCTGCTGTACCTTACGTGTTCATATTCAGCATAAGTCCTCAAGAATCCCTAGCACCCTCCTCTGCAACTCTACCAGCTCCTTCTCCGTAATTCTCTTCTTCCCTCGATCTGCATCTACCGCTCCATCATATCCTCCACCAGTTAATCTCGGATCCTTACCCTTCCCATGTCTTTCTTCCTCCATAGTGGGACCAGCACCATTCATCACCACAAGATCATTCCTCGTACCAAAGAAAGGAATACCAAGTCCCTTAAGCTTAACGCTCATTTCCCTGACCATTTGATGTTGCGCACGATACACCTTGGAGTCGAAGTTATTCAGTTCTACTTCCATATCTGGTAATGGGGCAGGAGAATCCGACACTGCACCGCCTACTGCCCTTCTATTTCGTGTTAGCAGAGAGACGAGGGGAGGGGGAACGGAGAAAAAAGACGTACAAAACATCATCTAATTTCTTCTGTCCTATTCTCCGTTCTTCGATCTTCATGATCAGAGCGCGGCGGGCAGCGTACCACTGTGTTTCATGGGTGTGTTGGGTTTGTATTAACTGTGCTTGTCAGTATGGTTCTGTGCTGTGAGGAGAAGAAGACGTCACGTGGGAGGAAGAACTGAAAAGGGCAGAGGATGGAGATGGCGAAGGAGAGGCAAAGTGATAGGAACTGTGATATGAGAAAAGGGGGAGGAGGAAAGGGGGATGAGGAGAGGAGAAAATTAAGGGGGCAGAGGAAAAAAGCCATACCTTCCGTATCTCGGCAATAATCCGTTCATTGTCCGCCACACTTTTCATGACACAACGGAGTCCGGTTGACCAGTCTATGATGCTCGCTGGATCTGGGCCTGTTGGTCTGGACGGTTGGATTTGAGTTTGAGCGTGGACCGGCGGAGGACGCTGCTCGTAGTTGTGGATTTGCAGGGGCTGGTGGTGCTGCATAGGAGGCTGCCATTGCTGGGGAATGTATTGCTGGACTGGCGGTGGTGGTGGTGCGGAGTATTGGAAGGCAGGTTGAGGAGTTGGAATCGGACTTTGAGTATTCTGAAAAGCGTCTTGATTCTCCTGAGATTGGCTCTGAGGGGCGAGAGCAGACAAGGTGCGGAGAATGTCTGCCAAATTCGACGGCTGATATTCATTGCTGGCCATGGTCCTTTTCCCACTTCTCCCACATCAATGCAACGAGTGCTGGACAAAGACAAAGGTCAACAAATAAATAAATAATAATAAAAGCAAGAGAAATGCGAAGATGCGACGTAGATACAAATTCAGAACGACGAGTGAATCGAAGTCCCGTGATCCAAGCAAGCAACAATACAATCATACGTTGCCTGAGAAAATAGGCGCAAGCGATGAATACTAGCAGCTCCCTCCGAGCTTCGAAAAATCTCCTGATACAGGTCGAAGCCATATCCGTATGGCAGCTTTCCGCACCACCACGCTCTCTGTCTCCTATCATCTCACCTAATCCATTCGTTCGTATTCTACCTCCCAAGCTCCAGGGAGCTTTGCCCCGTCAAGATGCCGCGTTCCGCCATCGACGCAACGCGCTTCACCTCCACCACCCCCCATGCAACCTCCGCCAAACCCTTCTACCCCGCGGCTTCGAATCCGGGCAGTGCCCCCATCGCCGCCAGGGCAGCGCCGGCACCGCCGGGAGAGACGCCGCAGCAGAAGGTGAAACGGTTGAGGGAAGCGGCGAGTCGGGCGAGAGATGCGAAATTGACGACGTTTGATAAGGCGATTGTGAGGGGGAGAGTATGGGCGGATCGGGCGCATCGGTTCACGGCGTTGACGTTGATTGGGATTACTGGTATGATTCCTTTTTCTGCGGGCAGTGAGATGCAGCTTGAAGATTGGGCTCGGATACGCGGACGAGAGATGGCTTATGGGAAGATGGGCGTGGGAATTTAAGTGATGGCTGAAGGTGGCTGACACTATGAACAGGTATTGCTGGAGTAGTTACAGTCTACGCCCTCGGCGACATGATTATCTACAACCGTCGCAAGAAAAGCGAATACTTTGCGGAACAGCGTGCCCTCGCTGCCGCGGTTCTCCACGAGGCACAAGTTGCTCAACGCGCTGGTACGGCGACCACCGAACAACTGGCTCTGCTCACTTCCGAAGGAAAGCTTTCACCACCGAAGACATCACCATCTACAGCGCCGCAAGCACACATATCCCAGTTCGAAAAGGGAGAAATAGCAGCAGCTAAGATGGACAAAGAAACAAGAGGTATCTGGGCAACAACCAAATCCTGGCTTTTCGCAGGACTTCAAAAGGAAGAAGAAGAGGCGGATCCACTGCACAGACTTGGGTTTGAGGCCACGAGTGAGGAAGACGATATGATGGGAGAGAGGGAGAGCGACATTCTGAGAGCGATCGAGGCGAAGAAGTTGGAGGTGCAGAAGAAAGCGAAACACGTTGTACAGACCGAGGTGGACAAGGAGAGGAAAGGTGGACCTTTGGATAGGTTGGGGACGGAAAAGGAGGGAAGGGCAGGTGTGAAGCCGACGGAGGGAGAGGAGAAGAGTGGAGGCTGGGCGAGCTTTATGGGGAGGAAATAGAAAGAATGGGAGGAAAATAACGAAAAGCTGTATAAAGAAAGTGTATGATGGAGAGGATCAGATGTATGATGCATGCATAGGCACATGATGATTTGTAGAGGGAAATGGATAGTGATAGATACTGAGGAATATCTCATCTTTATGGAAGGGAACCATCTGTTAACTCCTGAAATGCAAGCGAAATGGTATCTGTCTCCTCTGTGCTCCGCCTTCCCTGTACTCCTTCTACTCTCTTCCACACTTCTCATCCAGGTCGACTACCTCATAACACCAGGCCTCTGCTCCCTACACCAAACAACCCTCTTCCTAATCCACTCCACCGCCTCTTCCACTCCAGCTCCCGTCAACGCACTACAAGGCAGCACCCTACTATCTCGAATCCCTCCTCCTCCTTCTCCCTCGAACACACCCTTGACCAGGCCCTCCTTGATCCGTACAACCTCTACACAGTCCTCTCTGTCTTGTTTATTCGCCAAAACAAGTAATGGAACGCCCGAAGTATCTTCGTGGGACAGCACTGCCTCGAGGACTTTCTTGCACTCATCAAGCCGTCCTTCATGTTGTGTGGAATTCGACCGCGTTTTCGATGCTAGATCTCCGCCGTCTCCTTCCGCATCATCGTCCAGGCCACTGCCTATATCCGTCGAATCGACAATGAACACGATAGCGTGACAACTCGCATAATAGCTCGTCCACAGTCCTCGCAGTCCTTGTTGTCCGCCGATATCCCATACTTTGAGGTACATGTCGGGGAATTCCAGCGTCGCAACATTCTGGCCTACTGTCGGGACGGTTTTCTGGGATGCCGACGGATGATGAGGGAGGTATAACGACTTTATCTGGGAGAGAAGGGTTGTTTTGCCAGCGTTGTCGAGGCCGAGGAGGAGGATGGAGAATTCTGGGGAAGTTAGCGAGTTGAAGAGGGAATAGGAAGGGAAGGGAGGGTAAATACCTTCCTTGGAAGTCATTTGAAGGTAGAGAGATCTGGCTAGGTGATACATCGTCGCGTTTGTGGGGTATTGTGTCGAGGGGAAGGAGTGTGGAGGAGAGCTTGCGCTCGGCCGAAGGAGAGGTGCGCTCCGGCTCTCAGTGTCCGGAGTGCTTTATTATTTGATTATTTGATTATTTGATTATTTGCAGTGAATATGATATAATACGATATATCGACATGAATTACAGCTGTGAATTGAACGAGCGACAATTATGTATGTGTGAGGTCTTAGACCATGGCTTGCTCTACACATGCATGTCGAGTGCAATCTGGTGGCAGTACGAGGATCTAACGGTCCGTGTCTGTGTCCGTGTCTGCATCCGTGCGCAAGGCTGAAGGCTGAAGGCTGAAGGCTGAAGGCAGGTAGAGGTGAGGCTGCTGGGAGACGGATGACGTCGCAATTGTCAATTGCCAACGTTGGATCCTGCGACGAGATCATAACATACATCATAACAAACATCATAACAAACATTGGGATCACTGCAACGGCTCAATGAGGATATCTGAAGCTTCGACCCTCATTTATCGAAGATTGATGAATGCGTATTTGAGATCAGAACCCACGTAAACAAGAATGATGGCGCCTGTCGAGGTGAGATATGAAGCTAGGTGCGTGATATTACAATTTCCCTTCGCGTCTACGACAGTAGCAGGAATGCTTCAACAACATCAACAGCAACAACAATCATGTCTTCACCATGCTATGTTGTTACTGCCTTTTTCGAAAGAATCGCTAACATCCATAGTCTCGTCCCGATCACAGCCCTCGGCACCCACATCTTCCTCGCCATCTTCCTCACCTTCCTCGTCACCCGAGCATGTTATCGATCATATCTCGCTCTTCCACCACCACAAGGAACTCGAACTCGTGGAATTGTCAGACGAGACCATGTGAAAATCTTCGCCGCACTTGCGGCTTTGAGTCTGGGATTGGCTGGGTATTGGGCGTACACTTTCGCCCATCTATCATATCGTGTTTGGGCAGCTGAGAGAGGTGTTGGACTTCCTGGGAGGTATGCCTACCTCCTCACGTTTTATCCCATACAAGTACTGATGTGAAGCAGCATCTTTGGCGACAAAGGAGCATTCCGTGGAGGAGAGCATCCGGGAAGACTACAGATTGTCAGATGGCTCAGTGATACCCCAATCTACGAAGACTTTCTCGAAATCGTTGCAGAAAAAGCTCGCCGATACTGGTGGAGGCAACAGCTCGACCTCTCTAGCATCTCATGGGGCATGCTCCTCGCAATTGAGGGACGGCGTCGTAATATCTCTCATCTGTGGGCCTATATGCTCCTGTCCAATCTCGTCAGCCTATCATTCGCACAGAACCTCTTATACGTCGCCCTTCTACTCACACCAGTTCCGCTATCTGATAATGCCAGAGAGATAACAGAACCAAGAGCATTGACGAGGTGTGTCCAATGTGGCTCCGCAAAGTACCCAGCTGACTCTGCTAGACTTGCGAAGCTGCAAAAGCGTTGTTATACGAAACCGGAGAATTGGTGTCCTTCGCCGATGATGTACCTTCTTTGTCTCATCCCGTCATTAACAGCTGTTGGCCTCACACCGACGGCGACGAACACTACGTCTTTTATCACCACTACTATCTTGGCGCGTCTCCTCGCATTCCTTCCCCTCATCCTCCCTTACGTGGTTCCGGAAGCTTGGGGCACAGTCCATCCTCATCCTCATGATGCGCATAGCACCTACAATACACTTTTCAAGACCATCTCGATCATTTCTCTTCTCCTTCATGGGAAGTCAACAACAATAGCACTCTTCTACAATGACCCCGGAAGCCATGTCCATCGGCACAACCTTCTTGACACCTTCAACACAGAACAGCGCAACGCACTCGAGAGAGGAAGCACTGCCATTGGCAAGGTTCTCGGCGCGATTCGCGATCATCCAGCTGTTGGGGCCGCCGGATGGGATGCCCTGCTCTCAGGATTGAGTCTTGGCCTTTGGGCGGCAGTCCGCGGACTCGATGTTGAAGCTATCATCTCAAACTGCGGCTTTCCAACCGGTGAAATTACTCAGGCGAAGGAGGAAGCAATTGCTAAAGTAAAGGAGACTGAGTTACCAAAGAAGGTCGAACCGCCAGCACCTCGTCGTCGTGGTCGTCCTCGGAAGACTCAACGTAGCATCGATGATACCAAAGCTACGCGAAAAGGAACAAGAAAGGAAGAAGAAGATAAGGCATCCGTGCCTCCTGAGCCTCCATCTGCAGAGGGAGATGTCATTGAAGAGGACGATTGGGAAGTTGGTGCACTCGCATGGGGGATTGTATCTGCTATGGGACTTGGAGTTGGTAGTGCCGGGGTATTCGGGGCAGAAATCGCGGCAAGATGAAGAAAAGTGCGCCTCTGAGTTATGGACATGAATGTTGGAGTTATACGGGGAAGGGGGACGTTGGAGTTATAGGATGGGAAAGGATTAATCGTTGGTTTCAACCAACTGTACTCACCTCCGAGAGGTGGTTGGTAGAAAACCAACGATTATAATGGGATGGATATGGTACGGAATGCCTGGAGGAGCCTTGAATGAATTGGAGATTGGTTTTCACATAGCTTTGCCCCCCTTTTATCTCCTGAGCATTCACGTGCACAGTTGGCAGTCAGTTGGGGAAGTTGGCAGCCGATAATGGATTCTCGTGTCATTTCTTGTTGAAGAGCAGGGGAGGACATGATGGTCCTTAAGCATGTGAAAATGGATGTGCGATGCCTTGATAGTTCCATCGAAGCCGCGCCCGGATCCACTCCACCCGGCAGATCTCGAGAGGAGAGGTGGAAAGTACCTAGGTACCCAAGCATCCAAGTACCTACATGTACATACCCCAGTCTCCGCTATTCAACGAGAGCGGATGGTGGGCGGGGCGGAGCGGAGACTAAAGCTTACTTGGGCGCGATGGCCGGCAAGACACGTTTTGTTGGGAAGAGGGCAAGGCACCAGCGGAGGCCCGAGCTTTACGTTGGATTTGCTTGACTTGGAGGTTGTGTTGAGCTTGAGGAAATGAAGCTATTCACAGTTACGCAGGTACCAGGTACCAGGTACGAGATTATGAAGGTAAGGAAGGTAGGATAAGATAAAGAAAACACAGATGCATGGATTTATGAGGCTCAAATGTCTTGATGTTCGAGATGCCAGTGACTGAATCGGGAGGATTTAATAAAAGGCTGGGGTAAAGTAGGTAGGTACATAGGTACATAGGTCTAGGTCTACTTGCCTAGATAAGGCGACAATCGAGAAAGGATGATTGGCCTACTGGGCGGTGATGGTGATGGTGATGCTGCTGCTCGCCAATCCTCCTAATCCCGAATCGGAGAGGAATGACGCATGCGAGTCTAGCCACCGATTCACCCTCAACAAAAACAAAAAAAAAACATCCAAGGTGCGAAGTCCCGGACGGATGCGCCTCTACGAATCTGCGAAGATGTCTGATCTGACATGTGACATGTGCCAGAATACGGAATATGGAGTATGGAATATGGAATATGGAATATGGAATATGGAGGACGGGGCGGCCAAAAAAAAAAAAGAGATGATGCCGAGGCTGATCCATCGCGATCATTTAGAGTACCAGGTCAACAGATCAACAGGTCAACAGGTCAAACAGAGCACTGTGCAGTACTAACACTAAGCCCGCGCTACTATAACTATTCCGTACTGTACATGCCATGCCAATCGACCCTTAGTCGACGACTTGACTATCCGTACTCAACTACTCTACCTACGACCTGCTGTATATCTTCAAAATCCCCCTCTTCCTTCCTTCTCTTCCCCTCTTCCCCCCCAGACGGCTGGTACTGGTTTCCATCTTCGGAAGATCTCGACACAATCCCCACGTACAGGCACAGGTACACTGCCAGCCAGGTCGCAGACGAGCATCATGTCTCCCAACATCTACTTCACCCTGCCTTCGGCCTCCCTCTTCCAATTCCCTCCCTCTTCCGACCCAGCAACTCTTGCGGCCCCGGCAGCTGGCTCCTCGCCATACGCTCCTCCTTTCACGATCCCCTTGAGCATCTATTCCGAAGTCTATGATGCGAGGGTCCCTCTTACGATTGCGTCGGTCTACGCCGTCACCGTCGTGATTCTGAACCGCGTCAACGTCGCGCGAGGCAACAAGCCGTGGGCAATCTCGAAGACGGCCATCTTCCAGTGGCTCGTCGTTTTGCACAATGTCTTCCTCGCCGTATACTCGGCCTGGACATTTGTCGGCATGTGGAATGGTCTCAAGCGTACGATCCCTTCGCCATCCGGTCCCGACGGTCTGATTGGCGTCGTCGACTCTCTTTGCAAGCTGCACGGCCCAGCTGGTCTGAGCAACTCTGTCTCCTACTCTCCAGATGCTTCCAGCTGGGTTGGCTCCGCATCTCTTCTCGAGAGCGGCCTCCCGAGCGCAACGGTCAGCGGTAGACTTTGGAACGAGTGTTTGGCTTTCTACGGATGGTTCTTCTACCTGTCCAAGTTCTACGAGGTCATCGACACTGTCATTATCTTGGCCAAGGGAAAGCGCAGCTCTACCCTTCAGACTTATCACCATGCCGGCGCGATGATGTGCATGTGGGCTGGAATGCGCTTCATGACTCCTGCCATCTGGTTGTTCTGCTTTCTTAACTCTGGAGTTCATGCTATGATGGTGAGTCTTCAACTGGGACCTTGCTCGCTGCTGCGATCGCTACTGACAACGAATAGTACACCTACTACACCATCACCGCTTTCTCCATCCGCGTCCCGAAATCGATCAAGCAATCCCTCACAACCATGCAAATCATGCAATTCGTCATTGGCGTCTACTACGCCGGCGCACACTCCTTCATCTCCTACGACGTCCCCGTCACGTCCACCGTCCTCGCTGCCGGCCCAAGCACCATCAAGAAGATCATCTACCGTGCTGCCGGTGCCGAGGGTCTTGCTGAGAAGGTCGGCGCTGCTGCGACGGGCGTGAAGTACGAGACGGTCAACTGTATCGACACCTCCGGCCAGACCTTTGCCATCTGGCTGAACGTCTTCTACCTTGGTCCATTGATGTATCTCTTCATGCGCTTCTTCTACCGCTCGTACATCAGACGCGCGGCTCCGAAGCACACTGCAAATGGAAAGGTTAAGGCTGCTGAGGCGGCCTTTGGTGATGCCGCCAAGGGTGTTGAGCGTGGTATCAATGGAAATGCGGGCAGGCTCTCTGGCGGGAAGTAAATGGTGGCTTGGCTGCTGGTTGCACAACACACTGAGAGATCGAAGATGGAAGGATGAAGAGAAGTCCAAGCTGCTTCAACGAGAAGAGTGGTCGATTCTGGGGAGGTGAGAAATCGACAGAAGCTGATCTACTCGGGAGAAAACAGAAAGGGGAGCGTTGCATTGCAGGCGTTGATTTGAAAATGGTACTCAGGTTAGAAAGACGGTCAGACGTGTATTATTAGATGACGATCTTATGACAATAGGGGAGGGAGAAGAAAGGGTAGAATATCAATTTCAATTACAAATATACGTATATACATATATATGAGACATGCTTTGATATCCATCATGTGACTGTCTAAGTTTCGTGACTAAGAACGGCTTGTGCCGTTACAGTTAGCCGCTAAGCGCTAAGCGGGATCGGGATAATCCTCTCGAGCGAAGCCGGACCATGCTTGTAAACGGGTTACTTGTAAACCTTATTCCATTCTAGTGAGAGCCCATGAAGAAAGTCACAACCCACCTTGTATAATCGGGGGGCACGGCGAAACGATAAAATCAGTGAAATGATAAAAAAAAAATGAGAATATCTTAATAGATTTCATTAAAATGGAGAACGCAAATGAGATATATATGAAAATAGAGGCTAATACTTTATATACAGCTTAAAAAAAGATTAGAACCTATGAACATTGTCAGGTGCAGGTAGTTTTCATAGAAGAAGACCTCGTTTAGAAGGGGACAGGGGACACCGAGGACATATATATAGGAGGTTATCCTCAACAACTAGGAATTTCTTACTTTTTTTTAAAACTTTAATGAAAGATAACATATTTGTTATAGGTGGATTTGTAAGGGATTTCATTTTTATATAGGTTTGCTGTAGTCACATGTAATTTAATTAAAATTTTGTCATTTCGCTGTGCCCCCCCCCAAACAGCTGTGGTGTTTTTAGAGAGAGAGAGAAAAAAGGGGGGGGGGGGTGCATAGGCCAGGCCCCTTGATTAGTTTACCATGGCAGACCATAACTCCTATCTTGCGTACAAACGAGACACTGTAGTGGATGATTCATGCCTCTAACAGCGTCATAAAATCTTCATCTTCGCTACCAGTCTTAGATGCCGCTCCAACTGTGAATACAATGGACGAAATTCCAGTGTCCGCTCTCGTGCCTGTCTCGAAGCTCGTCGCGAAGCACATGAGTCCAATTCCATCGACTATATACCGCCTCTTCCAGTCAATCATAGCCGTAAGAACAGCTACTCATGCACTGTTTCAGCAGACTGTCGCGAAAAAGCCGGATCCGGAGATCGAAAGGAGTAATGCTTCTCACAGACACTTCATCGATGCTCTAACTGAGGCCTTTAAAGCTCTGGGAGGCGAAGTATGGGCTTTAAGGCAGAAGTCCGAGACAGACGACCTCGATGAAGAGGAGAGAGACAAGTCATTTTCATGAATAAAGTTTCTATTCTCGGCCTCGATGGGTCCAATGACGGGAAGAGGTAGAGGATGCAGTCGAGGGAGGATCCGACGGGTGTTCCACGGGAGATTCACCGATGCGCCGCCACACGAAGAAATCCACAAGCAAAGGAAAAAAAAGGGCAAACGAGGAAAGAGAGGCAGAGGAAAGCCGAAGTCAGCAGTCAAGGAAACTAGCCTTGACGAAATACCATTAGAGAGCTACCGTATCATCGAAGACGAAAGTGGACTTGTTATCAACTATCTGATGGCGAAACACTCACTGATCAAACAATGGATCGAGCTTCGACATTACGTGCAAGGGTTTGGCGCGAAGTATCATATGGCGGCCTTAACAGTGCTGTTTCCGGGGTACTGTCTAATATGGCCGTTGCTACAGTTAAGCAAACAGAATCAGCAATCTTTGTTGACTTTCCCGGGCATGAATCCTACGAGATCCTCATGAAAACCATCACACGTGGGGATCTAGACAAGGCCCACGGCATGTTTCACATGAACCTACATAGGATGCAACCCAGTGCTGAGGTGGTTGGAAAAGTTTAGGAAATAGATGTTGACGTTAAAGAGCAATTTTTAATACACGCTTATCGGGATCTTCTTGACTTCATAACGGATTTCCAGAAGACTCGCAGCGGCAAACCTACCAAGCCTATCGTGTCTGAAATTCGCGATTGGATCCCAATTTCGATCTCCAACGAGCTCGCAAGGAACAACGCATCAAGTGACGTCGGGCGTACACAGTAAATTGGGTGTATGACTTGATGCGAGCGACAATTGGACTTTTGTGGGTTCCAATCGCGATGAGATCGACGCTTGAGAATGAGACGTTGCGAGCGAACGTGCGCAATTTGAGGTTGTTGTTCAGCTCAAGAACACGTTTACCAATCTCGACAAAGCGTCTAAATACAGCTACGCAATTGAAGCTCTCTTGCAAGAGCTGGCCGGCCAGAGAATTCACTAGCACATCGACGCCCTTCCCATTGTGTCATGGACATTACATTGGGAGCAAACGATGGATCTCTGCTTGAAAAGATATGATCGGAAGGAACGCTGAAGTTCTGCATGATGTAATCTCTCTTTTCTTGTAACCTAAATAAACCTACTTCAAAGTGACAGAGCATTAGCAATATTACCAAGAGTCTCAATGCTTTGCTAGTGTTTGCATCGCGGACATTCTGGAATGCGATGCGCAGGCTTTGCAATACAGATGCGCAGTGGAGATACGTTGCTCGCTCCAAGTTAAAGTTTCCAGGCTGCTTGAAACAGAGGTGTGACCCGCTGAGAGCGAGGACAGTATGCATAAGCATGTCATCTGCATAACACAGAGGGATGATATATGTAACGAATGGGTTGATCCTGACAGGAGTCGTTGCCAGTAAAGGTCCAGTCTCGGCCAAATAATGCTCAAGTAGAACATGAGAACTTGGTGTCAACAAGGCAGCCCTCTCCGCGCTAAAGAAGGAACCTATATCTTTGGAGCAGTGGATTGAATTGTCAAAAGTAGAGCTAGGCAGTAGAATAGATGAATGTGAAAGTGATTGATTAACAAACTATGATATGGACCATCCTTCTCTTGATATAGGTGGCCGTGACAAAGGCTCAAAGAGCCGATGGAACGATGCATGGAATCATCCATGCATAACATGAAGATTCTCCAAAGTGAGAATCCCGGGGTGCCTACAGACAGGCACCAAACCTCTTTATCCAACATGAATTTCCAGTGAAACTGCAGTCGCCGCCTCGAGGTGCTCTATAGCTCGCGTTCTGCCCAACAGCTGCATCGTCGTCAAAGATATCTTGATGTTGGCCACATAAGGATGAAATGTGGCTGGATTGATCTACTGCTTGCTTTGATTTAGTCTGGGTCCTTTCAGTCCTCTCAGTCCTCTCAGACGAGAATGAAGAGACCGCTGAATATAATAAACGGAGCTGACGGATTGAATGGGGAAGATGGGGGAAGAGATGGCTCGGCCTGTCGAAGTGGAAGTGCAGGGTTGATGAAGCATTTCGGGGTGATGGACGTACAGACTGGCGTGGTTGCTTGCTTATCTAGTCAAATCTAGCCGCGCTCTCCTTCGAGAACTACTACGTACTGAACAGGCGCATAGCCGCTCTCATCTGACTTCTAGCCGCGCCAGCGTTCCAAACTCCGCTGGCTTATACGTCAGCAACACTGACGACGCACAGGCAAACACGGCAAAAATGACACCATCAAGCCCGTGGGTTCTCCAAGCCCGCCTTTCTCAGTGTTCAATTAGATCCATTCGCAGCTTCTCAGAAATATAGATAAGTGGCAGTCTAGCAGTGCATCATCCATCTCCCGAACAACTTGTCGATATCACATTCCGACACGCCTCGATCAAGACTCTTTCCCCAGCCACATACAGTATACTGAAAAGCTCAGAAATTCGACGCAACGATGGCTCCAAGAGATATCCGTCCATCCACCGACTTTGTTGGTTCACCAAGCCTCGCGGACCCTAAATGGTATTCGCATGCTGTCTCAATTAGCGGTCCAAGTCGCCTGGTCTTCACATCCGGGCAGGTCGGACAGCTTCAAGATGGAACATGGCCCTTGATTTTGCTGACCAGGTCAAGCAAGCCGTGTTAAATCTTGAGGCCGCTCTCAAGGCTGCTGGCGTCTCGCCAAGGGACATCATTAAGTTGAATTTCTATGCGGTCGACTGGTCCATGGATCTGGGTTTGGCACTTGTGGAGCCAATTCTCAAACTCCTGACAGAAGACTTTGGCCTTTCATACCGTCCCGTCACGACCTTGGTGCCAGTTCCGAAGCTCGCGTTTCCGGAAGCCAAGTTTGAGATTGAGGGAATGGCAGCGAGCGGTGGCGGACTCGCAAGACCCTGGAAAAATGGTTCTGTTGAAATTGAACTCCCGGTTGCTCCTGACGAGGTGGACATTCTGGTTGTTGGTGGTGGCTTCTCGGGTCTCAGAGCAGCTTCACTAGCTCAGAAGGCGGGTCTCAAGGTTGTTTTGTTGGAGGCAAAACATCGAGTTGGCGGAAGGAGTCGTACGCAGCAATTGAAGAGCGGACCAGGGCTCACCGAGATGGGCGCAACCTGGATCAACAAAACTACACAGCCAAGAGTCTATGCGTTGGCTCAGGAATTCGGCCTTGAGATGGTCCCCCAATATGTCATCGGAGACCGGATCTTTCAGGACCAAGAGGGGAATATCATGCGAGCACCAGACGGTGCAATTACCAATGTGAGAAGCCCCTGCCCACTAAGTTGTTATTCGAGCTCTGTTCTAAGAATAGTTTTAGATAGATGTCGGATCCAGAAGCTCAAGCGAAGTTTATCAGTTTCATCACCGCCGTTACTAATGAGTCTGAAGCGGTCGACATTCGAAATTTTGATTACCTAGCAGATGAAGATGTTTCTATCTCGGAATGGGTTGAAAAGAAAGGACTAAAAAGCCCTCTCATTAATGCATTGACTTCGCACCTCGTTAATGCCCTCGTTGGTCGCGAGCCCGAGGAAACTAGCGTTCATTACCTACTTAATTACATCAAGCCAGGCTGTGGCTACGATAGTGTTTCAAGTGAGGGGGAATTAGGAGCGCAATCGTTGAAGGTAAAGCAGAGTAAGTTACAGAGAAACGGTTAAAAGCAAACTAGGTTTCGGGATTGAAAAGTGCTAATACAATGATTTCTTTCTAGGTACCTCAGCGATTGCAACTGGCCTTGCCGGCTCCATGGAGCTAGGATCTATCGTTATTCACTCTTCCGTTGGTAGCATCTCCTAATATGGCGATGGCACAATAGTCACCACCGCAACTAGTAGCCGTTTCAAGGCTAAAAAGGTGATCGTAGCAAATCCCACTAACACCTACGACTACATTAAGTTTTCGCCACCACTTCTAGTTGCGAAAAAAGCCCTTGTTTCTCGTACTATACCTAGTATTTATGCTAAAATCATTATAAATTACTAAAGCGCATGGTGGAAGGAAGCCAGACTCGTTAGCAAGTTTACGAGTTTGAAGGGGCCCATCTACTTCTCGTGGGATATTTCAGACGCTCCATTACAGCAATACTCTCTTGGATTTTTCAAGCGAGCTGTCAGCTAGCACCAACTAACTGAATTGGGCAGTAAGGAGGCCATCATCAACCACCTTGCTGAACTTGTCGGCCCCGACCTCCGTGAAAAGGCAGTGGATGTCCTAGAGTTCAATGCGATTGAGTGGACGAAGGAGGACTTCGTGTACGGCGCCCCGACCTCCGCAATGGGCCCTGGCCAGCTGTCCAAGTATGGCTGCGCCTTGCGAGAATAATACCTTAATATCCACTTTGCTAGCGGGGAGACCGCTTACGAGTGGAAGGATTACCTAGAAGGTGCCATCACAGCTGGAGAGAGAGCAGCAGAGGAAGTGATTAAAATCCTGACACCGGGACGAGAAGCGGGAGCTGTCGCAATCAACTCGGTTTAACGAGCGTTGTACTTTCACGTAGTCTCTAAATAATGGATTAAATATACTACGTTTCTTTCTTACCCTCACCGCGATGCTCCCAATCCAGGGGGTAGGCTTCTTTGAATCTCGGAATGCCCTTAGATGCACATTTGTTGAAATTTCTAGAACTTTAACCTTGGCATGTACATAACTAATAGTCACTGTGCCGTACAATCCATATCGACTACATCTCGACCGGGCTATGCAACGTCAGCATAGGTCCAGTATCCATTTGTCCCTCTGCTGTTCTTGAACCTCGGTTCTCCATACCTTTTCACTCATTCCACCCTATACTGCCGCCCTAGGGATTTCCCTACAACCATTACTTCTTTAATACCGTTACGAGAACGTGCCAATAAGCTTCCTCCCCTCTCATGAACGGTAAGAGTGGATGTGAATGGATATCGCCCATGCTGTGTGTTAAGTTTTGTTTTGGGCTTCTCGGGCGCCGTTACAGACAAGAGACTCAGCATTCCCCATTCTCGACTTGGTTTCAGGGGTCCGGGGCCGGGGTCAGGATATGGTGGTTGAGTTAGAGGGCGGGCGGGCGGCCGTGATTGGGACAGAGACACCAGTGATGTGAGAAGAGTGTCGATGGTGTTTTGACGGCATAGGGGGATGTTGGGTGTGGGTTTGAGAGAATGAAAGGCCTTATTAAAAAGGGCACTGGGAGTGGAGATAAGGAAGATATAGCCGCAAGAAGCAAAAATAGCCCAATTCAAGATGGTCGCATTCACGGGGACTTCTAAGGTTGGGTGGATTTGCTCAAAGTGTCGGGATAAGAAGAGCGCCTTACCCCTTGCGAAGGCCCAAGTGAGACGTGAGGATGTTTGGAAAACGGCATTCAGGATAAAGAATGACAGGAACGGTGAGATGATCAGGAAAACAAGCGCTGCTGTATCTGATCTCATTGCCTGCCTGTTGATCTCAAAAGACAGGTACCTAAAGGAGATCAGTGGCCATTTTAGTGGAGTGCTCTGAGTTGATGATGCTACTTACCCTTGAATAGCTAATATCGCTTCAAAATCCGAAATGCTGTATAGAAGTGCGATCGTGAAGAGGAATGCAGTGACAAATCCAATGCAAACAGCAAGAATGCTGGCTCTAGGAACTGACCTTCTTGGGTCAGGTGCCTCTTCAGCGAGATGAAGTGCTGCATCGAGACCAGCATACATGAAGCAGGTTGTGAGAAGGCCACCGAAGAAACAGATACCATCATTCCATCCCGTCTGATTGATAAAGGTATTCCATACAAATTGATGACTAGCCTTTGGTGATGAGCGAGCTAGGAGAGTGACGAAAGTCGCGAGGAACAGTGTGATTGTCAAAAAAAAACTAAAGGGGGAGTCAACCAGTGTTTCCAGTAGTTAGTCAGTTAGTCAGTTTGTTATGCAGTTAAACAGTTGGTTTTCACATTATGCAGTTCTTAGCAGTTGGTTTAAAGATTACGCTGTACAGTTCGTAGTTGGTTCTTAGCAGTTTAAACTGCAGTTCAAACTGCAGTTTAAATTGCTTAATTAGGCAATTTTATCAGCCTAATATATGAGTACATTATGGTGAAAACTCTGCATCTTCGTAATCTATAGCTTCATTCTTTAGCAATAATGGCATCACAACAGTCTAGCCTACTGTTAGATTTTAACAGTACTCAGTTTGAGACATTTGATACTCA
>Ga0209512_1000562_pt1 | contig 58615 bp, 53 predicted proteins | sample frozenSSSSmetaG_FD_184142 | JGI IMG/M metagenome (GOLD analysis project Ga0209512, IMG submission 184142) | Glacier valley bacterial and archeal communities from Borup Fiord, Nunavut, Canada, to study Microbial Dark Matter (Phase II) -... | ecosystem: Environmental > Aquatic > Freshwater > Ice >...
TTTGAATTGTCACGATAGCCTTCAGAAACCCGCTTTTGGTAATAGGCATAGTAAGTCAACTTGCCCACTTTTCCTCCGATAGCATTGAAGGTAGAGAGCAGGCCAAAGGATCCTACGGTGCTTAAGTTTTCAAATGAAAATCTTTTCGTAGAATCGGGTTCCTTTAGAATGTAATTCAGCATACCTCCAAACTGCTGTCCATATTGAAGCGCACCGGTTCCTCGGATCAGTTCGATCTTCTCAACAGCTTCTATAGGCATAGAATAATGACTGGCGGGATATCCGTAGATATCGGTATTGATCATCACTCCGTTTTGACGAATGTTGAATTCCCAGCTTCTATGGCCATCCAGTCCACGGACGGAGAAATTTATTTGGTTGCCCGAGCCATCCATGTCGTAAATAAACCCGCCCGGTATTTTAGCAAACAGCTGCCTTCCCGTTTTCTCAGCAAGGTTAGCGGGGAGTAGGCTGATTTGGATAGATTCGGTTTTTCTTCCACCGATCAGAAAGTTTCGACTTACATTTGGAAGAGGAGCAATCGGTGATAAATCCCGAAAATCTCTCAGCTGGAATTCCTTTAAGTCCAGTGTTTTGATGGTGTCATTTTGGGCATACGCGCATGCCATCAAGCCTTGGAAAAGCCCAAGAATAAGTAGTTTTTTAATATTCATAAGTTTGGATAAAATATATACAAAAAGCCAGTCGGGCTTATTTACTGGACCGGCCATAAAAATGACAGTATATGCTTTATCCGAATTGTGGGGGAGGAGTCTTTAGACTGAGAAAAATGTCTCTATAATCAGTCTGACTGGTATTTATATTAGTTGAATCTAATTTGCTGGACCAAATCTGAACGTTGGATATTTCATTGGCTATAAAGTCTTTTGGGAAAAACTTGGCAAAAAGTAGTTTGTGGTTTTGCTTGTTATTTTGTGAGTTGTCAGTAATAGATTTAATCCAGTCAGAAACCTGCTCGTTTAATTTTTGTTTTTGTTGATCTTTAATATAAACAACTTGAAGTGTATCGTTTTGATAGCGTTGTTTGACCACCCGTAGAAATTGGCCATCAACTTCCATAGATAGGTTTGTAGTTTGGAAATCGTCCTGATTGGCCATATAAGGTAGCGAAAGCGGGATTTCCATCATTTCAGTGAGAGAATTATCGTAGGTTTCTTCCCATATATTCTCCTCCCATTCTCTAGTTAGTCGGTATTGATAGGCAAAGAAGTAGAAGATGTATCCGAAGAAATACAGGCAAAAACAACTGAGCAGAAATATGGAAGAGAATTTTCTCACTGGCTAAAACTACGAAGTTTATGATCTAGCTTACAATTATTGTATACATAAAAGCGTCTTGCCGGAGTCAACCTTTAGTAGATTGGAATTGCTTTGGATTAAGGATTATACTTCATCAAAAATCCGCATGGCCAACAGCCCATTTCCAACAGCTCCTCCCGCCCGAATTGCCGATGCTATGAAAACTGTCTCCGCAATTTCTTCTTTGGTAGCCCCTGCTTTCTTAGCATTCTGAATGTGAGATTCCATACAATAGGCACATTGGGTAGTAAGAGCAACAGCTATAGACAGAAGCTCCCTGTATTTCATAGGAATAACCCCGTCAGATCGTTCTGCTGTGTGCTTCAGATTCATAAATGCTGCAGATTCTTTCGGTGCTGAATTGAGCAATTCATTCGTGTATTTCCTGTCTTTGGGGTTTTGGTACTCTTTCATATTATGAAATATTGGATTAGTATCTACTGAATTCTAAATTCAAAATAGAAAAAAATAAGGATGATTTGGGCATTTGTTTTTAAACAGTAATTAAATGCTGACCCCTTAAGTTTAGCTTTTTACATGAAAAGGAATTAAATGATCAAACTTGTAATTCTTTCTTCGGGGAATAATTACACATAACAATAGATCGGATAAGTTTGCTCTTTAATACCTACCAATTCCTAGTAATACCGTTCAATTTCAAAGATTGAGTTTTTTATAAATATTTGATTATTATTCATATGAGTCCTTTTTTTCCTCGGTTTGTGGAAAATTTGTCTTATAAAAATAGGCTACTAATAGATTTGTTTTTACTTAGATGGGTTTAAAGCATGATTAGTATCATTGGTAAGGAATTTGATCATTTTAAAGCTCTATGAAAATTTAGTAAATTAAACTTCATTTTTTATGACCTCGACTTATTCTCCAGATTCTGTACTATGGTTTCCTTTGGGGATGAAAGAGAAAGTTCAAAAGGAGATTTCATTGTTAGAAAGAAAAAGAATAGTGTCGTTGCGGGTGGGGATAAATTGTTTGGTTTTTAATACAAAGGAAGGTGCACTTTGGTATGATTGGTTGATGTCAGTTTTGAGCAAGAAGTTTGATCTTGAACCCTGTTTCGATAAATACTACCTGCATCTACCTTCAAAAGAAACTTCGCAAAACAATTCCCTACATGAATTAGTTGAGTATTTCATATCCAAGTATGGACACCAATTTGAACAATTAGAATTGTGGAAAAATCCGCTGGATAAGTTTATTCCTATTACATCTTCTACTAATATTTTCTCTGATGAATTAATCTTTGCGGCAACTTGGGCCATCTTTTTGAATAAAAAGGTAATTATTGGTGGGATTCAAGCTGGAGATTTTGAGTGGTTGTCATTGTTGATTAATTCAGGGTTTCTCCAGGATGTATCGGCTATTAGATTAGATTCTGAAGGCGATCTGTGGAGTACAAATACAAATTTTTTTGCACAATCTATTAGAAGTATGTTAAAGGAAAAGGATTTTAAAACAGTTGTGTTTTCTAACGCACCTTCTATAATCGTTGAATCCGTTTAGATCTTGCTAAAGCTTTTTCAGAAAAATAAAGAGATCAAGATAAGCAGGGCTAATCAGGAGTCCGAACCTGGTGAGAATAATTGTTCTAACCTGATTACTACTTTGAGAATAGTGATCAGATAGGTGTTCATACTACTAAGTTAAAATTGAAACGTTAGGTGCTCAAACTTAAATTACCAGATAACTTAAGACCTAAAGCGGATAAGGGATGGTTTCTACCCGTTATTCTAAAAGCGGCCAAAAGGAGAACGATGTAGGTTTTTGCTTTAGAGAAAGAATAGTTGAAAAAAGGAACCAACGTGCCCAGAATTACTTTTCTATAAGTACCTAGAATGTAGATTTAAAGAAAATTGACATTCTAATTCCTTCCGTAGTTTTACTGATAATTTATCACTATTCATAAATGAACACTCATCCAATTCTTGGTTTTGATGATCCAATTGATTCATGGACACATTTAATAGGAGTGCTAGGTGTGATTATTCTACTTTTCTTTCTTTTTAAAAAGGGCGGGTTGGGAAGAAAACATCCACTTCCCATTTTAATTTATGGTTTCGCTTCTATTTTCCTACTATCTATGAGCGGAACCTATCATTTATTGGAAAGGGATACGACTGCTCGGTATGTATTGAGAATACTTGATCACGCGGGTATATTCTTGTTGATTTCAGGCACCTTAATAGCTATTCACGTCACTCTATTTTCAGGTTTTATGAAATGGGGCATTACTATCATTACTTCTGTAATCGCCATTGTTGGAATTACATTTGGATCAATATATTTTAATGAACTTCCCGATTATATGACTCATACCGTTTTTCTTGCATTTGGATGGCTTGGTATGGTTTCAGTGATTGGTATTTGGAAATTAAAGAAAGATATATCATTCAAGTACTTGTTGTATGGTGGTCTTGCTTACACGATAGGCGCAATACTAGATTGGATGAACTATCCGGTTCTGATCCCTGGAATACTTGGCCCCCATGAGTTATTTCATGTTGCTGTGCTGATAGGAGTTGGGTTCCACTGGGTTTTCATCCTTCATTCGCTTCGAACAGTTTATAGCGACAATCAGAAAGAGGTGAAAGCATAATTTTACATACACTCACAATGTCGTGAAATTTATTTTAGGATGGTGAGTGACATAAAATGAAACGTACATAAAACGGATTTGCGATAATTAAGGGTCAACAGGAAATCAAAGACTTCATCGCATCCATAGTTTTTGAAGAAACGCTCAATCGGGTGTGTGCTGATGTTGTAGAGGGGGGATAAAATTCAACTAATAAATCTATTTTTGAATTGCACTGAATACCGATGATCCTAATTTTAAACTATTTGCCTTCCACCCTCCGTCTTTTCCTAAAATTTATAAGACCACCCAAGGGGGTTCCGTATTGTAATGAAGCCGCTCCACGTACGATTTGATTTTTTATAATACCGTCCAAGCAAGGCATATAATGTCTCGTCCTGAAATATCGATACATAAAATGAAACTTATAGTAAACGAGTAAGATTATTAGCTGTTTCTTTAAGCATTGTAAAACCCACTTAAAATTCACTAGCAGACCTCTTTAAATTTTTTTATTTTTTTCTATTCCTTCTTCCGCCAATTTAGCCTGATACCATCACACGAGGCAAAAGACTACGGCATAAAGCCAGCGCTCTTGCCTTTGCTTGTTTATACCGTTTCCTCTTGCAGTTAGTGCTGCCGTCAGGAATACAGAAACATCAAAACAGAGTTCCTTATCTGGAGAATACTTTTGTGACGATTTATCTCCACTGCCATTTTCATAGATAGAATCATCCAAAAAGAATGGTACATCGAGATCTTAATTGATAGGCTTTTCGAGTTAATCCACATGTCAACATTTGATTTATAACTAACGATGAATGGTTATGGCTCTAATCATAACCAATTCTTAACATGATTATCTGCACATACGGGAGTGGCTGTAATAACTTTACTTCAAATAAAAGTGCATGAAATCGATTCTTAATGAACAGCAGCTTCTTCGTGAAATTCAAGATGAGGACGATAACACATCGTTTAAATTGTTGTTTGATTCCTATTGGGAAATGCTTTTTCTGCTTGCGCTCAAGAAGACCAAATCGCATGATTTAGCGCAAGATCTGGCTCAGGAAACTTTTATTAATTTTTGGAAGTACAGGAAGCGAATCGGGGAGATACAGAATATTAAAAACTACTTGATTACCATGCTGAAATATCAATTTCTCAAATGGATAGATCAGGAGAAAATTGTATTTGATGAATTGGATTCTGTCATACCGAATACTTTTTACTGTGATTCTGCTGATGGTTTTAAGATCATGGAATTTAATGAACTCTATACTTTTTTGATGGACAAAATCGATGAACTGCCGACTAGAAGTAAGCAGATTTTTTTACAGAATAGATTTGAAAATAAAACCGTCAAAGAGCTGGCTGAGAAATATAGTATAGCGGAGTCTACCGTGAGAAACCACCTGAGTCAGGCGAACTCAAAGATCCAGAGCAAACTGGAAAACAACCTGATGGCAGTTTCTATATTATCTATAATTATCTCTTAATTCCTTTATCAATTTGTTATCAATTTGATTTTTTTATTCACGATTCAATAATGGAATTGGAATAGACAGATGTGACAAATAGGGTCTCTTACCTATGAAGAGAGACTTTATGGATTCACAGAAAATCAAAGAACAGGTAAGAAAGCTTTTTAATCAGGAAGCAAAGGATCAACCGAATATTGACCGATTGAATCATTGGTATCAGTCGCTCAATGAGACAGCCTCAAAGCCTGATGATATTGATCAGATCAGAACGGATTCTTGGGAAAGTATTCTCGATGCTATCCAGCCTTTCGATGGTCAAAAGGAAAAGGATAGTAAATCAATTTTCGGGAAATGGATTTGGAAAGCTGCAATTCTGCTGCTGCTTTGTGGAGGAGGATATGGACTATTGTCTGTTCTTCCTGACAAGGAAACTGAAACCTTTCTTGGAGCAGGGTTATATACCAATGATATAGGAAAGGTATCCACTTTTTTTCTTCCTGATGGCACTAAGGTTTGGCTAAGCACTGGTTCACAAGTAGAATATGCGGAGGACTTTCCCAAAAATCGTCAAGTGAGATTGTCTGGAGAAGCTTTTTTTGAAGTAGTGCGTAATCCTGATTTTCCTTTTGTGATTACCACAGGTAAGATTTCTACACAGGTACTGGGTACCTCTTTCAATCTCAAGTCTTACGAAAATGCAGGCGTTGAGCTGTCAGTGTATTCTGGTAAAGTGAAATTTTTCAATCAGAAATCTAAGCTTGATTCTGCTATTCTTCTAAAAGGGGAAAAAGTAACCTGGACATCTGAAAAAGGCATAAGTGACATTGAATTATTTGATATAGAACAACTTCCTGATTGGAGACAAGGCAAAATATCTTTTGATAATGCCGGGATAGATGTCATACAGTCCACCTTAGAAAGATGGTATAAAGTAGATATAAAGATTGAAGGCAAGGGAAGAAACTGCCATTACAGCGGGGAATTTACACAGGCAAGCTTGGAGCAAATTCTAGAAACGCTGAGCTATGCGCTTAACCTAACCTATAAAATAAATGATACCAATGTAACAATCCATACAAAACCATGTGAATAAAAAAACCGGTGATTACGAAAACCACCGGATCAAAGATCGAATGAATTATCTGACTTATTGGTGTACAATTTTGGCGATGCGGCACCTCCAAGTCTCAACCTTTTATTTATCAAAATTATGAAAAAAAAACTACTACAACTCATGTGGGATACATCCAAGTGCCTCATGGTAGTCTTGATGATGACCTATTGCCTGAGTGGATTGGCTTTAGCCAATGATACATACGCGCAACATCTTAATCTGACTAAGATTACAATTCAGTCTAAAAGAACTTCAGTTCTGGAGTTTTTTCATCTGGTAGAAAAGCAATCTGACTTTCGGTTTCATTTCAATCCAGAAGTGATAGAAAATAAGCATCTAGTGCTTTCTGGAAATTCTGATCTTGAAACCTTGCTTTACGAAGTAGCAGCACAGACTAAATTGGGCTTCAAGCAAGTCAATGAGTCTATCGCAGTAAAACCTGCTTTGAAAAAATCCCAAGAAGCTATTGAAGTTAAAATTAAAATCTCAGGTAGGATTTTAGATTCGGAAACTCAAGAACCGATCATGGGAGCAAGTGTATTTATCAATGAAACCAGTCAGGGAGCTATTGCTGATTTGGATGGTAATTGGTCCTTGGAGATTGAAGAATACCTAGTTGGCAAAGAAATCAAAGCCTCTGCATTGGGGTATATTCCTACAGTGATGATTATTGGAAATGGAGATATCATTTTCAATCTGATTCCTCAGCAGTTGGAGGAGGTTGTGGTCGTAGGTTATGGCACACAGAAGAAAATTAATTTGACTGGAGCTGTATCGCAGATTGGATCAGAAGCTATTGAAAATAGACCATCGCCTAATCTTACCAGAATGCTTCAGGGAGCACTACCAAACCTAAATATCAAAATGGTGGATGGTAGTCCAACTCGCTCAGCAGCATTTAACATCCGTGGAGCTACCTCTATAGGAGCAGGTGGTGATGCCCTCGTGCTGATTGATGGGGTAGAAGGCGATGCAAATTTGGTAAACCCGAATGACGTTGAAAGTGTCACAATATTGAAAGATGCTTCCTCGGCTGCAGTTTATGGTTCTAGAGCGGCATTTGGTGTAGTCCTTATCACGACAAAAAATCCAGTGAAAGGCAAGACTAGCCTAGATCTGAAAATAAGTAGATCAGTCAATGAACGTACCGTAGTTCCCAATTTAGTTACCAACGGATATGAATGGGCGAAAAACTTTGATGAAGCATTTTTTGCTTGGTATGATTACAAGACTCACCCTATTTCTGTCAATGCGAATTTCCCATTCTCTTTAGAGTACTTAGATCGTCTCAAAGCACATAATGATGACCCTTCTTTGCCAAAAACTGAATTCAATGAAGAACTAAACAGATACGAATATTATGGAAATACCGATTGGTTTCAATTACTTCATCGGGATAAAATGCCCGCTTTGGAAGCCTCCCTTTCTGCTTCAGGAGGAAATGATAAAGCAAGGTATTTCATTTCTGGATTGTACTATCACCAAGACGGAATATTTAGATACTCTCCTGACAAATTTGATAAATACAATATTCGGGCAAAGGGTGAGGTGGATTTGAAGTCATGGCTTTCCTTGGAAAATAATTTTGACCTAAGTACCTATAAGTATGAATACCCATTGCTAGCCAACGGTGATGCAGGAGTTTGGAGATATATGGCTGTAGGTGGATTTCCTATGTCTATGATGAGCAATCCCGACGGGACTTTTACCCAGCAAGGGGTGAATACAGGAGCCTCATTTGTAGAAGGAAGCAGCAAATCTAATCAGTCTAAATTCTATGTGAGAAACACTCCTAGCTTGACGGCAAAACCTTTTGGCGATTTCTTGACCTTCAAAGCAAATTTCACTTTTGCCAAGACTTTCAATACTGATAAGCGCTTCAATAACTTTATAAATTACAGTAATGCTCCAGAGCATACTGCTCGATTTGGCCAAAGTCTTCTCAGACAGCTTTCTGACGAAACTACTTATTGGGGATCCAACATTACAACTGAACTAAAGAAGACCTACAACGATGTGCACAACTTTACCTTATTGTTGGGCTATAATGTGGAAAGCAATCGCTATCTAAATACAGACTCTCAGCGCGATGGACTACTTGTGCCTTCCAAACCTGATTTCAACCTACTTGATGGCTTGAATTACAATATTTCCGGAGGCGGAAATGAATGGAAATATGTAGGGGCATTCTACCGACTGAACTATGCATTCAAAGAGAAATATTTGTTAGAATTCAACGGGCGATATGATGGATCATCCAAGTTTCCTAATGAACAGCGATTTGGCTTCTTCCCATCTATGTCTGCAGGTTGGAATATTTCCGAAGAAGGATTTATGTCGAACGCCAAAACTTGGTTGGAAAATCTGAAAATCAGGGGTTCCTACGGAACATTAGGAAATGGCAATGTGGCTCCTTACCGTTATATGGAAACTATGTCGGTTGGAAAGACCAGCTTAATTCTAGAGGGGGTGCAAAAAGGGTATACTTCCCTGCCTGGTGTTATTCCTACAGGGTTGACGTGGGAGAAAGCCACCACCTTCGATATTGGTTTGGATGCTTCCTTCTTCCAAGGAAAGATAAATTTTACTTATGATTGGTACAATCGTATCACTACGGATATGTTTACCTACGGACCGCCACTACCGAACGTATTCGGAGCAACGGTGCCCTATGGTAACTACGCAGATCTTTCTACCAAAGGTTGGGAATTTTCGGTTACTTGGAGAGACCAGTTCAATGCTGGTGGAAGTCCTTTGAAAGTTAATTTCACTGGTTCGCTGTGGGATAATCAATCAGAAATCACCAAGTTCAATAACCCTGAGAAAATCATCAGTAGCACCTATTATGAAGGAAGTAAAATTGGTGAGATCTGGGGTTATGAAAGCATGGGTTTTTTCACTTCAGAAGAAGATGTGGCTAATCATGCAGATCAGTCTTTCTTGATAAATTCCAACAATAGACAATGGCTCCCTGGTGATTTGAAGTTTGCAGATACTAATGGCGATGGGGTGATCAATCAAGGACAAAACACAGTGGCTAATCCTGGTGATCGAAGAATTATTGGAAACAATACCGCACGCTATCAATTTGGTTTTAATTTTTCTGCCAATTGGAAAGGCTTTGGCTTGAGTGCTTTCTTCCAAGGAATTGCTAAGAGAGACTGGTACTTCGCACCTGAAGCAGATCTATTTTATGGACCTTATAATAGACCCTACGGATTTCAGCCGGAAATCATGATGGATGACTATTGGACTGAAGAAAATCCCGATGCTTATTGGCCAAGACTTCGAGGTTATACTGCTTTGGGTACCAATCGATCCTTGGGAGCACCTCAGACAGGCTATTTGCAAGATGCCAGTTATTTGAGACTGAAAAATGTCACACTTGATTACACATTCCCAGCACATTGGATAGAGAAGGCAGGAATGAAAAATGCCATGATCTATGTAAGTGGACAGAACATCCTGACTTTCTCAGGTTTGTACAAACACACGGACAACTTTGATCCTGAAATCATCGAAAATCCGTCCGGCGGAATGACAAATAGCCATGGACAAGGCGATGCCTATCCTATGCTGAAGACCTACACGGTCGGACTCAATCTTTCTTTCTAATCCATTGAAATCAATGATCATGAAAAAATCAACCTTAGTTATATTGCTCCAACTGTTTCTTGCGCTCGCGTTTACGTCCTGTGAAGAATTTCTCGATACTGAGCCTTTTGATAAGCTAGTTCCAAACACCTTTTTTCAAACTGAAAAAGATCTGGAACTCTATACCAACTCTTTCTACCAGCGAATGATCCCTGGTGGATTGGAAGTTGTACAAAGTGACGAATTGGGAGAATTTACTTCCAAAAATCAAAGTCCAACGTTTATTTCAGGTTCCTATTCATCGGTGAATGAAGGTGCTTGGAACTGGACAGACTTAAGAAATATCAATTACTTTCTAGAAAACTATAACAAAGAGCAAATCCCTGAAGAAGCCAGAAACCACTATGCTGGTATTGCCCGTTTCTTCCGAGCTTGGTTTTATTTTGATAAAGTTAAGCGTTATGGAGATGTGCCTTGGTATGACAGAACCCTAGCAACAGATGATGCTGACTTGTTTAAAGCCAGAGATTCTCGAGAACTAGTGATGGATAATGTGATGGCTGACCTCAATTTTGCAGTGGAAAATATCCGGGATACCAAGGACAACCGCGCATCTATGATTACTAGACAAGTAGCTCTTGCATTCAAATCCAGAGTCGCCCTATTTGAAGGAACCTATCGCAAGTATCATACTGAATTGGGATTAGCTGGATCTGATGAAATGTTGAGGGAAGCTGCGGATGCAGCGCGAATGGTAATGGATGCAGGCCGTTATAGCTTGTATAGCAATGGTGCTCCGGAGTCTGACTATCGCAACTTATTTATTTCTGAGAATCCAATCAGTCAAGAAGTAATGCTAGCTGTGGTGTACAATAATTCACTTAGGAGATGGCATAACATTACCTGGAAATTTAATTCTGCTACCTATGGTGCACGATGGGGTTTGAATAAGCAGTTTATCAATACTTATCTGATGACAGACGGTTCGCGTTTTACAGAACAGGCTGGTTTTGACGAGAAAGTATTTGTGGAAGAGATGGAAAATAGAGATCATAGATTGGCACAGACTGTACGTTCTCTTGGCTATACTCGAAGTGACGGAAGTGCGGCTCCTCCGAATTTCGGATATACCTATACAGGCTATCATATTTTGAAATTCAGTTTGGATGACAAGCGTTACGATGGGATAAGTGAAGCATACAATTCAATTCCCTTAATCAGATATGCAGAGGTGTTATTGAATTATGCGGAAGCAAAAGCTGAACTGGGTGAATTTGATGTATCCGTATGGATGGAAACTATTGCTCCCTTAAGAGAAAGAGCGGGAGTAGATCCCGCTATTCCTTCTGTGGCTGATTCTTATCTTCAAGCAGTTTATTTTCCAGAAATCTCCGATAAATACTTATTGGAAGTTAGAAGAGAACGTGGGATTGAACTTTGCTATGAAGGTTTGAGATATGATGACCTGATGCGTTGGAAGAAAGGTGATCTGGTAGAAATGTCATGGAAAGGCATCTATGTTCCTGCATTAAATACTCCTATGGATTTGGATGGAAACGGAACTCCGGACGTATCCTTTGTGCAAACTGTTCCTGCAACGAAAGTTCCTGGTGTGATATACTTTGTAATAGATGGAAACGCCTCTAAACTTTCAGAAGGAACCAAAGGTCATTTGATTTGGAGAGATGATGAGGATAGGGAATTCCCTGATAAAAAGTACCTGCATCCTATCTCTAACACTGATATCGTATTGAATCCAGAACTAGCGCAAAATCCAGGATGGGATTGATCCGTCATATCCAAGAATCTATGAAACTGAAACTTAGAATTTCACTACTGATGACGCTCGTCATCAGTAGTGTTTCCTATGCTCAAGAGAGCAAGGTGATTATACCGGATATCCCTGGATATTATACACTTAAAGGGGATTTTCACATGCACACCGTGTTTTCTGATGGGCACGTATGGCCTACATTTCGTGTGAATGAAGCCCTAAGGGATGATCTCGATGTGATTTCTCTGACAGAACATATAGATTATGAGGGATTTCCGGATATCATTGACCAAGACTATAATAAGTCTTATGAAATCGCATCAAAAGCTGCTACTAACAAAGGATTGATCATTATCAAAGGAGTGGAAATATCTCCACGGGTAGCTCCCTATCATCACAATGCCTTGTTTTTGGAGGATGCCAATATTCTGCCAACGGAGTACATGAAAAGTGGCAAAGCTGAATTTGTGATGAAAGACAGCATAACTCATGATCAGCTGATGGGGCCATTTCTGGCAGTGAAGAAGCAAAATGCTTTTGTATCATATAATCATCCGAGCTGGGGTTGGTGGGATACTAAAGACACGGTTTTGTTCACCTCATTTCATCAGGAATTATTGGACGCTGATATTCTCAAGGGCGTAGAGGTGGTCAATTCTGGTAATTACAATGTGATTGCACACAGAATGGCTCTGGAGCATGATCTGACAATGCTGTGTAATACGGATGAGCATTACGATAATCATCCCAGGTATAAGGATACGCATCGCCCGATGACACTGGTTTTTGTAAAGGAAAGGTCTGCGGAAGGAGTAGAGGAAGCGCTCTTTAACAAGAGAACAGCACTATATTTTGGGGATTATGTGATCGCCAGACAGCCGGAAGCCGAAGCGCTATTTAAATCTTCTGTGAAAGTTACTACTGAGCGAAAATTGAGAAAAGCAGAACCTTTGTTGATTGTAAACTTTGTAAATAACTCGGATATTCCTTTTGAAACTAAGATGAAAGCTGAATATGATATAGAAGGATTTCCTATGGGGCAGGTAGTGATACCCCCTCATGATACTACTCAAGTGATTCTGAAAGCGATCTGGAAATATCCAGCCAAAACTACAATCAAGGTGACCGTAGAGAATATTCTGGTCACTCCTGAATCTGGTTTGGAAACCGAATTCCTGCTTTTTATTGAAGAAATTAATTAGCGTGAAACTGCATCTGATGAGGTTTAAAATTTATTTCATTGTGTTTTGTCTTCTTTTTCTGAAAACACAGGAGACTAGCGCTCAGTCACTCAAAGTTATGTCCTACAATATTCATCATGGGGCTGATCAGAATGACGTGAATACACTCGAAAAAATGGGTGAGTTTATCCGGAATTCGAATGCTGATCTGGTAGGCTTGCAGGAAGTGGACAGCGTCTGTAATAGATCTGGAAATGTAGATCAGATGAAAGTTCTAGCCGAAATCACCGGAATGCATTACGCATTTCTTAGGCATTTTGAATATGACGGAGGTGCTTATGGACTGGGTATTTTGTCCAAAAATCTGATTATCAGTCAGCAAAATGACAAAATCACTTCTATAAAGAATGGAGAGAAGAAATCTCTAGCATTGCTCTCTGCGAAGATTTCACTTCCTGAAGGGGAGGAAATGCGCTTTGCCACCGTTCATTTTGCACTGGATCAAGCTACACGTTTGATCCAGGCAGGTGAAACCTTAGCTCATTTGGATTCAGATCTCCCTGTAGTTCTTACGGGCGATTTCAATGCAGAACCTGGCACTGAAGAAATGGAACTGCTGTCACAGAATTACACAATGGCGGATGCAAATCTTGGTAATACTTTCCCAGTTGTAGATCCAGTAAAGAAAATTGATTACATCTGGCTCAGTAAGAATTGTTTCTTGGAATCACCCAAAATTCAAATTCCTAATGCTGTCAAACATTCCGATCACCTTCCACTTATGGCAGAAATTGTACTCATTTGTAACTAGCCCAAGTGATTATCTAATACAAAAACTACTTATGAAAAACTTACGAATTGGACTCTCTATATTTTTAATTTCTCTTTTTGGTTCCTGTGCTCAAGCTCAGGAGCCCTCAGTCAGTACGGATCGTGATGAACCAATTGAGAATGCGGAAGGGTTTGAATTGAAGGTTCTTAGCTATAATGTTCATCACTGCAATCCGCCAAGTAAACCAGGCTTGATCGATGTGGATGGAATTGCTAAAGTGATTATGGATTCCAACGCTGATTTGGTGGGTTTGCAGGAAATAGATGTGAACAACGAGCGCTCGGGAATGCATCTGGATCAGGCCAAAAAGCTGGCTGAACTTACTGAAATGCATTTCTATTTTTCCAAAGGAATCGATTATAAGGGGGGAGAATATGGCACGGCGATTTTAAGTAAATATCCAATTTCGCAGATGGAGACAATTCGGTTGCCTGAAGAAACTGGATCAGAGAGACGTACACTTTCTGTACTTACGGTAGATTTGTCTAACGGCAAGAAGGTGAGATTTGGAAATACACACCTGGATTTTACGAGTGATGCAAATGCCCTTGCACAAGCAAAAGCAATTACGACCTATTTTGAAGAGGAGGAGTTACCAGTCGTATTGGTCGGGGATTTTAATGTAGTGTCTACTAGTCAGACAATGGCGCATTTAGATATGACATTTGACAGAACCTGTGAGCAAGGTTGTCCACCAACTATCCCTGTGGTCAATCCACGAAAAGCCATTGACTTTATTCTTTATTCTCCTGATTTTGGAATTCAAACCATGTTTCATGAGGTCATTCAGGAGCACTATGCTTCGGATCATTTACCTGTTTTGGCGAAGCTGAAATTTAGAGATTGAAAATGTGAAATAACGAATCCATTCGAGTAGGAACTTTTCATCCAATAACTTGACACAAATCTAAAGTTCTGGAAGGCGAAAATTCTAAACAGATAATTCCTAAGTTATGTATTCACTCATCAAGTTTTTAGGAAGACCATTGTAGATTATTCTTATTTTTTCTATTCCTTCTTACGCCAATTTAACCTGATACCATCACACGAGGCAAGAGACTACGGCATAAAGCCAGCGCTCTTGCCTTTGCTTGTTTATTCCGTTTCCTCTTGCACTTAGTGATAGCCTCAGGCAGGTGCAGTTTCATAAGTATTTGTAAAACCAAAACACAAAAGCTATGAAGACTGAAGCAAAAAAATCATCAAAAACATCAACCAAAACCTCCTTAAAAACATCATCAAAGACATCGTCTCAAACAGCTGTAAAAAGAAGCGGGCGAAATGCCTTTCGAAGTGAGAGGAGCAACTCGCGAAGAACAAATGGATCATCGGATATCTATCAGAAGTTTACCGATCTGATAATAGAGTTTCGCTCAATTTTTAGTAAATGCGACAGTTAAGGCGTTGCTCTCATAAAAAAAAGTATGTCACTATTACTTACTGAACCTTAAAAGACAAAGAGCGAACAAGTAAGCCAATTCTGAAAAATATATCATTGATATTTAATTTATCACTAGAGAAAATTGCCAATTTTGTACATATAAACTCATTGTGTTTACCGACTATTTTACTTTCAAAGTTATAATCAATCCCATCGGAAAAATGGGGCAAAATCTACTTCTCTTAGGACACAATGAATTTACAACAGGTCATACCTTTGATTGCCTTTATTTTGGCAACCTATTCTGTTATAGGTAATGATGTCATTCAGACATTAGGGACATTTCTTACTTCTAATCATAAAAAGAAATGGTGGGTTTTGTGGTTCTATGCAGGATCCATTTTAACAATAGTACTGGCTTACGGTTGGATTACACATCAGGGAGACGTTTCCTATGGTAGACTGGACATGATTCCGCTTCCGGAAAACATGCCTTATTGGTATATAATCCCGCCTATAGTTTTGATCATCCTTACCAGGTTTGGTCTTCCGGTTAGTACCACTTTTATGATCTTAAGTGTTTTTTCATCCCAGACCGTAATTGAAAAGATGATCCTGAAGTCAGTTTTGGGATACGCAGTAGCATTTGTTTTTGCATTTGCGATTTATCTTTTGATAGCCAAGCGATTTGAGTCAAAAGAAAGCATTTCCAGATCAGAGAAAGATAAAGCAAAAAAAGGCTGGCTCGTAGCGCAATGGCTGTCCACTGGTCTATTATGGTCCCAATGGTTGGTTCAGGATTTTGCCAATCTTTATGTGTATTTACCTCGGCAATTGACATTGACAGAACTGGTCACTTCCTTAATCATCATTTTGGTTTTAATGGCTCATCTCTTTAGATCCAGAGGCGGTAAGATTCAGGAAATTGTACACTCTAAAGCCAACACCCAGCATATTCGTTCGGCTACCTTTATAGACCTTACTTATGCCATTGTGCTTTTTTTGTTTACGGAGTTGAGCAACGTCCCCATGAGTACCACTTGGGTATTTATAGGGATTTTGGCCGGCCGTGAAATTGCCATCAGTTACCAGCTCAACAAACATGAAATCGGAAGATCCAGAAAGCAAATTTTTAGGGATCTTTATAAAGTCAATATAGGATTGATTGTAAGTATTTTGCTGGCGTATGCAGTCGGAATGTTAAACGTAATGGAGGTATAGCAGGCACAAGTTTGATCTCAGACAAAGGTTTTAGGTTTCAATATGGAATGTTTCCTGCCCTTGGAACGACATGCTTTTCCCTTACTCATTTATGGGTGTATGGGTTTTAATTTTGGGGCTAAAACCTGAATCATAACTAGGGCTAAGAGATAAGAAACACTGGCAATTATGAACAATGGAACATAGCTTCCTGTCTTTTCAAGTAGATAGCCAGTTGCGGTAGCAATTAACATTCCTCCAACAGCTCCGAACATTCCTCCTATACCAACAACAGAACCCACTGCATTTTTCGGGAACATGTCGGATACCAGGGTGAATAAATTAGCTGACCAGCCTTGGTGGGCAGCTGTTGCCAGGCTTATTAGTGCTACGGCTATCCATAAATTGTTGGTCTGCGATGCAAAAAATATAGGAAGAACTGCCAGGGCACAAATCAGCATTGTGGTCTTTCTGGCAGAATTAACGCTCCACCCTTTACTTATAAGAAAAGAAGATAGCCAACCTCCCGCTATGCTTCCTAAATCCGAAAACACATAAATAGCCACCAGAGGCAATCCTATTTTGTCCAAAGTCAGATTGTGTGAGGTATTCAGATATTTAGGCAACCAATAGAGGTAGAACCACCAGATCGGATCGGTCATGAATTTTGCTAAAGCAAAAGCCCAGGTTTGTCGATGTGGAAATAACTTTAACCATGGGATTCTTCCCACATTTTCTTCCTTGTCAGATTGGATGTAATTCAGTTCAGCTTTTGAAAGTTGGGGATGTACTTCCGGTTTTTTATAGGTGACTAGCCAAAATACTAGCCAGATAAAACCCAAGGCTCCGGTAATTATAAAAGCCCACTCCCATCCAAAACGTAAGGAAATAAAAGGAACTGCCAGAGGAGCCACAATTGCGCCAATATTGGCTCCGGAATTGAATATCCCAATCGCTAAAGACCTTTCTTTCTTAGGAAACCACTCCGACACTGTTTTTATTGCAGCAGGGAAGTTACCAGCTTCCCCAATGCCCAGTCCAAAACGGGCAAGCCCAAAAGTAAAAGCTGAACTGGCAGCTGCATGAAGCATTGCAGCAAAGCTCCACAAAACAACAGCAAATGAGAATCCTTTTCGTGTACCAAACCTGTCCATAATATTACCCATTATCAGAAAGCCAAGCGCATAGGCAAACTGGAAGGCGGTTATAATGTATCCATATTGAACCTCTGTCCAATTCATCTCGCTCTGAAGCTGTGGAGCCAAGATTCCCAATACCTGTCTATCTATATAGTTGATAGTAGTGGCAAAAAATAATAGAGCACAAATCCTCCATCGGAAATTCCCGACCTTTGGAGCCATATTTACTGGCTTCACATTTACTGAATTCACAAGAAGCTCGGTACCTGTTTTATTGGTGTTATTTGTTGTTGGTTTCATTAGCTAGTGAAGAGCATTGGATAAAGTCCTGTGAAATTTAATAGATGGGTATGCTAATGGTGATATGGTAAGGATGTTGACTAAATACTGTAAGGAACCTTTGGCCTTTTATTTTACTTGGCGGTACACTTAAAAAAAATGTTTAGTATTTTGGATCTTGATTATAGTGTATTGAATGGAACTTTGGAAATCATACCTGTTTAGTAGCAGTAACCTAGTTGAAGTATAATTAATTAAGGCGGTTTACTTATTTTATATGAATAGGGTAGCTCTTGAAGAGTAATCCAGTGTGAATAAGTTATATTTTCCTCACCAGTACTTTGTCAATACGAGGTCCATCTTTGTCTATAATTTCCAACCTAAATCCTTCAAAATCCACATAACTACCTTCTTCAGGAATAGTTTGGGACATATTAAGTATTAAGCCTGCTAACGTAGTATAAGATTTGTTTCTAAAATCAGTCCCGGTGTTAAAGTACTTTTCAAAATCGTGAACAGGAAGTTGGCCATCTATTAGCCAGGTACTATCTTCCCGCTGATAAATCTTAAATTCTTCTTGGCCAGGTTCAGAAGTATCACCAAATATTGCATCTACTATATCATCCAAAGTTATAATTCCTATAGTGACCCCATATTCATCTACTACTATTCCATAATGGAGCTGCTTGATCTTAAATAGTTCCAAGGCCTGAAAGGCATACATGGTTTCATTTAAGTACAATGGCTCATGTGCAATTGTACGTAGATCAAAATTGGCTGAAAGCTTTTTATCGAACAGGTCTTTTACTAGAACCAATCCCACAATATTGTCTAAGTCATTATTAAGACAAAGAGGATATGCGGAATGCTTTTCTAGGCTGATTTTATTTTTGATGGTTTTTTCATCATCTGAAATATCAAAATAAACCAGTTCGTTGCGATGTGTGAAAAGGCTGTTAATCCTCCTGTCACCAAGTTCAAATACACGTTCCACTATATCATGCTCGATATTCATTATCTCACCTCCTTGAGCACTATGGCGAAGAATAGATTTTATTTCTTCTTCTGATACCGCATTTTCCGACTTATTTTTTATTCCAAAAAGCCTTAAAAGCAGATCATTTGATGAGGTGAGCAACCACACAAAGGGACTTGTGATTTTGGATAGTATTATCATGGGGCGGGATACCAATGCAGCAATTGTTTCGGGGTAAGTCATCCCCACGCGTTTAGGGAACAATTCTCCTAAAACTATGGAGAAATAGGTGACCATAATTACAATTCCTCCCACTGCCAAAGTATTGGCATAAGGTGCAACAAATCCTATATCTGAAAGCCATAATGCAAAATCCACTGTGAGATTTTCCCCGCTATAAACACCTAAAAGAATGCCAATTAGGGTTATACCGATCTGGACAGTTGATAAAAAATTCCCTGGGTTTTCCGAAAGCTCTAATGCTGCCTTTGCCCCAGAAATACCTCGTTTCTTTTGGTTTTCTAACTTAAATTTCCGGGATGATACAAGTGCCAGTTCTGACATGGCAAAAACCCCGTTAAGAAGTATTAAAAAAACAATGATCAAGATTTCCAAATTGTATTAGTTTAAAGTGATAATAAAGTTAGCTAATTGGTAATTTTCTTTTTAGGATTTATTCATAGTCTTAAAAAACGGACCACTTGATCAGGTCATTCTAGCGAGTATAACTTACTGATAAGTAGATAATTGCAATTTTTTGGAAAGGTGGAGTTAACTATCAAAACAACAAGCTGGCTTTGAAAGAAATCATCAATGTAGGTGTAGTATTTAGGAAGACTGAAACCCAAATACAACCCATTCAATAGATATCTGCTTATAATCTGAATAACAAATCGTATAATCATTTAACCACTTTCACCCTCCTTTACAGGAATTAGCAAAGATGCCAAAATGCCCCCTATTAGCGCGATAGAAATTACTACTAATGAGAGCCATTCGGGCATTTCTACATGATGAGAGATTATCATTTTAATACCCACAAAGGCCAAAATACCCACCAGACTGAAATTAATAAATCGAAATTTATTGAGCATGCGGAAGATCAGGAAGTACATTGACCGCAATCCCATTATTGCAAGGATATTCGAACTGAAAACTATAAAAGGGTCGGCTGTTATAGCAAGAATGGCAGGAATACTATCAAGAGCAAAAAGAATATCAGTGAGCTCTATAATGATCAAAGCTATGAATAGTGGTGTGGCTAAAAGTATTCCCCTTTTTTTAATAAAGAAATGCTCTCCGTTCATATGAGCTGTAAAAGGAATTACTTTTCTCAATTTTTTAAAAACAAATGATTCTTTTGGGTTGAACTCAGATTCATTCGATTTCAGCATTTTATAGGCAGTGAAAATCAGAAAGGCTCCAAATACATATACTATCCAGTCAAATTTGTTAATAAGAGCCACACCGAAAATTATCATCAGGGCCCTAAATAGAATTGCTCCAATTATGCCCCAAAAAAGCACCCTGTGTTGATAAATGGCTGGAATACTAAAAGACCTGAAAATAACCGCAATCACAAAAATATTGTCTATGCTAAGGGATAACTCAATTAAATAGCCTGTCACATATTTAAGGACTGCAACTTCAGGTTTTAGATCGGTAGGATTTGGAATGAGCTCATTGGAAAAAAGCCACCAAATGACCCCTGAAAATAGTAAAGCGATAGTAACCCAGATTGCTGTCCAAATTGCTGCCTCTTTGGTCTGAATTACATGGGCATTTTTGTTAAATACTCCTAGATCTAAAGAAAGAAAAAGCAATATACTTGCGATGAAAATAATCCACACATTCATAGTTATAATGGCTGTTTTTACTGTTTAATTGATGATATAAATAAGTTGTTTTGCTGAGGTAAATGAAGTTTTCTTTCCACCAAATCGAGATTAAAAGAGAGTTCATGATTTGATACCAACACGATTCTACTATTAACTAAATCTAAAGCACTGATGCCAAGCGTGAGAACAATACCAATCCAAATTTTTGTATCCATAGAATTGTGATGTTGGTTAAGCACCTTGATTTTTTTTAATATTAAAATATTGCCTTAGCAATGGAATAGTTGTAATAGCGATGATAATCACAATTATCCATTCGAGATAATCTATAAGCTGTGGGAAAATAAGTTTTAGCAAATATCCCGCTAGCACCAGGCTTGAGGTCCATAGCAGTGAACCAATGAAATTATAGATCATAAATATCTTAAAATCTGATTTTATCATACCCATGCAAAGCGGGAGAAAAGTCCGGATGACCGGGATAAATCTACCGATAATCATTGCCCCTTTATGTCTCTTTTCAAAGTAAGCTTCGGCCATAGTAACATACTTAGCTTTAAAGAAAAATGAGTCGGGTCTGGCAACTAACCAGTTACCAAACTTTGCTCCCACTACATAGGATACCATATATCCTAAGAAAGCCATTAAGGCAATGCAGGATATCAATGGCAAAATGTGAATATTTAAAACTGGTAACCCACAAAGCATCCCAGCCAGGAACAACAGAGAATCTCCAGGTAAAAAGAACCCAAAGAACAGTCCGTTTTCTGTAAAGATTATAACAAGTAGAAGTATGAGCCCGCCCTTATCAATTATCAATTCAGGGCTCAGAAGCGCTAAAATGTTTTGTATAAATTCATACATGCTATAGTTGGTTTAACTCTGAATAGATTTCTAGGGATGGATTATACACGCTCAACCCGATTGTTCAACATCTCCTGAATATCCTTATTAAAGGCGGGTTCAGATGAGACAAAATCTAAGTCTTTGGATGAAGGAAGACCAAATTCACCTTCCCATTTCGCTATCACGCAGGTGGCCAGACAATTTCCAATCACATTGACTGATGTTCTTGCCATATCCATTAATTCATCGATTGCCAGGATCAAAAAGATTGGTGCCATGGGCAAATTAAAGCTAGCTGCAGTTCCCATCAGAATGATCAAGGAGGCTCTTGGAATTCCAGCTACTCCTTTGCTGGTGAGCATTAAAGTGAGCACCATTACTAGCTGATCTTCTATCCTCATATTTATCCCAGCTACTTGGGCGACAAAAATTGCTGCTAGGGACAGGTAGAGTGTCGTTCCATCTAGATTGAAACTATAGCCAGTTGGCATTACAAATGCGACGATTTTGCGGGGAACACCAAATTTTTCCATCGCCTCCATAGCTTTGGGAAGTGCCGCCTCCGAACTGGTAGTTGCAAAGGCGATAGAAACCGGCTCAGAGATTGCCTTTAAAAATTTGAATACAGGGATTTTAAGAATAAGCGCGATAGGAAGTAAAACCAGAAGTAGGAATGCTAGCAAAGCAACATACAGTGTGGCCAACAAATGAAATAGATTAACCAAGATTCCCAAACCCATTTCACCCACTGTGTATGCTATTGCGGCCCCAACTCCGAAGGGTGCGAAATACATAATTACACGGGTAAAATTGAACATAACCTCAGAAAGACTTTCCGTGAAAGAAAGCATGGTTTGCTTCTTTTTTCCATCTTTTACCAATGCCAAACCTATCCCAAACAGAATACTGAAAATGACTATTTGAAGAATTTCTCCTTCAAAAATAGATTTTGCGATATTCTCTGGGAAAATATGTAGAATCACCTCCTGCCAAGTCCTTGCTGTACCTTGAATAGGAACTTCACCCACAGGCAGCTCAATACCGACGCCTGCTTTGGATATATTGATTGCCAATACTCCGATCAACAAAGCAAACGTAGTGACCACTTCGAAATATAGAAGTGACTTCCAGCCCATTCTTCCAACTTGTTTTAAGTTGGAATGTCCAGCTATACCTACGACCAGAGTGGCGAATAGGAGTGGGGCAATCACCGTCTTAATCATTTTGAGAAAAATCTGACTGACCACTTTTAGGTTCATCGCTAGCTCGGGGAAATCCATGCCTATGACAGTTCCTATAAGCATACTACCAAAAATCCATGAAGTAAGGGAAGCTCTTTTCAGGCAGTACACTACAATTGCCAGCAAGCCTAGCCACCGACTTGCCATTAGTATGGAATCAGGAACCAGTCCAGGCCAAAGCATGTGAAGCACAATAAAAATTGCGGCCTGTGTACCCACTGTGGCTATAAAATAAGAGATATAGGGTGTTTTTTTAAGTTTCATGATGCGGAATCTTATCGCTTATATAATTTGTAAGCATTGATTATTGAGGGTATTGTTATTCAACACCGATTGAAAAGGTATACTACTCAAAGCCTGATTTTTAGTTTTGGCACTTATTTGCAAAGAGGATATCCCAAAATGCAAGTAGTTGGAATGAATTAAGGCTAATCTCCCTTTAGTATTTTCACTTTTCGCTTATCCAAGAATTCTTCCTAAGTAGAATACAGTTACAATTGGAATTATTCCTCTCTTCTTATATGACAAGTAGATGGTTTTGAGAATTGGTAGTGCAAGATTTGAAAGGAGCGCAGTCTGATTTAGTCAGGCCACAGGCAATTAATCATTCAGAAATGGAATGCAGGTTTTTGACCAGAACAAGCACTAGTACAAAGCGACTGATGAAATTAAGCATGGCCGATTGCTGCAATTCTTGTCTCATTTGGAAAGTCAACTTTCCAAAAAGATGTAAATGGCTGTGCTTAAGTATTATGCTGAGTTCCTGTTCAAAATACTGACAATTAGCTGATTGCTATGTAAAGTAGTGATGGGGAAAAACGATTAAAAAAGCAGGTAAGTTTGCGTCTATTGTTAACGCGGTCTTTTTATAATTCCTTTCAACTGTTTGGCAAAATGCCGATAAACCTGAAAAACTGCTTCGTAGGAATTGGGATTTAAAAAAACAAGGAGCAGTCCTAAGAACCAATGTTTCCGAGACAATCCTGTTGGTAAGAGCATCTCCCAATTCTAAGAATGAACTTTGCTCAATAGAAAAGGTAGCTTGTGGTAATTCTCGGGTTGGCTGAAGAGTCGAGTCTAAAGTCACAGGTATACCACCTGTCCAGAAAGTTACCGAAGCAACTAGATTAAGAAATAAGAATAAGACAGCTAAAATCCTCATATGATCTATCTGGTGTTAAAGCTAGCTGAAATAAAATTCACTTTGTAAAGAGCGCAATTATTTATTAATGGTAATAATTAGCATTATTAGTTGATTGATTATTATGAAGAGTTAGCAAATATTTCAAAAACATTATCCTACACGAATGACGCGCTGAAATTACAGGCAATTATGAAAATTATAGGGGTCTGACCGCGGTTAAGAGCTGCAAACGCAGTTTTTCCAATTGGTCCACTCAGCAGTCTGATCTTTACAGTAAAAAAGTTAACCACTTGATAGGTAATGTCTTACGATCTTAAAAGGCAATAAAAAAGGCGAGTTAACAATTTTTTAGATCGTAACTCGCTAGTTTTCAGTAGATTACTGGTAGAGAGTTGGTTACAATCGCTTTATTTGGGAAATAAGTCACTTTAAATTAGGTCAAAATAAATAGTTTTGGCCATGAACATCACCAATTTTATTCATCGGTTTCCAGATGAGGCTGCATGCCTGGAATTCATCAAGCAAGCAAGGCTTCAACAAGGGCTTATCTGTAAAAGGTGTAGCAATTCTCAGCATTACTGGCTTGAAAAAAAGAAATTCTTTCAGTGTGCTTCATGCGATTTTAGAACAAGTATACAAAGCGGTACGGTCATGGAAAACAGCAATTTGGACTTAATTGAATATACCTGAGCTATTAGCTTCTTCAATTTTCCATTCTAGATTCAGCTCAAAGTTATCATAGGATTTTTTGAAAATTAAATCTTCTCCTGCATCCCATCCCGCAATAGAGGCAATTAATTCACCGTTTTCCAACTTCCAGCCTTTTATCTCACTTCCCTTATACATTTCCCATTGGTCTAGAGAGGTGCCTGATGTAAGTTGTGTCTATTCTGTTGGTTGGATCTCTGGGTCTACAGTTACAGTTTGTTATTTGGCTGATCAGGATAGCATGAGCAAGACGGCAAAACGAAGTGATAAGGATTTGATATGTGTCATAACATACGGGGTTAAATAACTTAAGTAAATTGATTATTTTATTAGGTCAAATTTAGCCAAACGGTAGGAATTAATGTATTCTAAGAAGAAAGGCAGAAATGTCCGCCAGCTCCTGAGGGGACATTCCCAAACTTGATGGATCGGGCATAATGGATTTTTTCTCCTGCTTTTTTTCGGCTATTTCTTCTACTTCTAGAGTAGTACGCTTACCAGAAAGATCTTTGATTATAAGTGACTCTTTCGTTTCGCCTTGAATAAAGCCATAATAGGATTCACCCGATTTCATCTTCACCAGCCATGGTTCATAACCAAATACAATCCCTCCATTTGGATTGATAATGGCATCGAGTAGCGTTGTCTGGTCATATTTGGTTTTAATTTGCGATAAGTCAGGGCCTATGTCTTTCCCAACTCCATTTGCTGTATGACAAGTAGTACAATATTTTGTAAATGCTATTTCTCCTCTGAGCGCATCGGAGGTCAAACTTGCCACATGTTCATTGGAATAATTCTTCTCATTTCCTTTGCTCCCAAAATAATTCCCTGCTTGCACGCGGACACCTAACTCTGGATTGTTTCTAATATTCTCTTCCACTGTAGCTCTCAGATCTTCGGGTAATTTATTGGAAGTGATCATTTCCATCAACATCTGACCTCCAACTGGATCTAAAGCCATTGCTTTCGCCTGATTTTTCCGATCATTGAGGGCCATTTTTTCCTCCAGAATAAGCCCTTTCTTAGCCATCATTTCTGCCAATTTTTTAGACTTCTCAGGATCAACTCCAATTTTTTCCCAATCCAAAAACTCCTTCCAATCATTTCCCTGCCGAAAAGATAGCCAGTACATCGCCATTTCAGCGAGCGTAGAATCTGGATTGCTGCTGAGTGAATACATCGCTTCTGCTGCATTTTTTTCAGGTATAAATGCCAATGATGTCAAAACATAGTCTCGGGTCTTGTCATCCAATTCCTCACTTTCCAAACGCTTCTTCAAAGCTGGCACTGCATCTTCGCTCGGAATTCTCCATGCCAATGCTTCCAACTCATTAGGCCACTGACCCTCAGATGATATTGCAAATGCTTTTTGAGAAATAGCGAAAGCTTCCCGTTCATGTCCTTCTGCTAGTTTGCCTAAAGCTTCCAAATACCAAGGGTCTGAGGTATTAAAATCCTTTAAAAGAGATTCAAAAACTAACTTTCTATCTTCCCAAGGCAAATTTAATAACACAGTAGCATACTCTCTCCTCACAAACGGCGAAGGGTCTGCTAATAGTTTGTCAGTAGGAAGGGAAGCAAGATTTCCGGTAGTTTTAATAGCGCGAAGAGCTTCAATCCGAGTCATTTCATCATCACTGTCCAGAAGTTTGGTTGCTTTATACAGACCTTGATCACCTAGTTGTGCCAATAAATAAATTGCTCTGGAACTTATAAAAGGGTTCTCATCAGCTAGTAAAGGCTCGATAAGGGGTATGGCTGATTCTCCTTTGGCTTTTAATCTTTCAAATGCCATTAATCGAACATTGACTGCCGGGTTTCGCAAGATCTCTACTAATCCGTTGTCGGAATCGTAGTCAAGTATTGGATTGGTCAATTTCTTATTCTTTGGAACAATACGATAGATTTTGCCCCTAGCGGCAGTATCTTTCATTTGATGGCCTCCCACTACGGGGTCGTGCCAGTCTGCAATATAAATTGCTCCATCCGTCCCGGTAACTAGGTCGCTGGGACGAAACCATTTTGACTGTTGGCGTTGAAACGAAGTATCGTTCCAAACGTATCCTTCGTCATCATCATTTACTGAAGAAAATAGAATAGTTCGAGAACCTAAATCATAACCAGATTTAGAGATCTGAGGTTGATAGCTGAAAATTGTATTTCTTCCTGCATCTGCACTCATTAGTGTTCCTCTAAAATCTTTGCCAAATGCATCTCCTTCATAACGCATCATTCCAGTAGGTGATCCTGCTCCGGATTTATCTCCGGCAGGCATTACTCCTGGATCATCCTGATGCCAGTGAGCACGAAATATTTCCTGACCGGGACGCTGGTCTGCTTGCCAAGTTCTAGTCCCATCCGCACTAAAATAACCTGCATTTCCACCTTCCGGAATCCAGGAAACACGACAGGTAACCACTTGATCATCGTTGTCATTCTGCCAGAGATCTCCTCTTGAATCCACAAAGACCTCATAACTGTTTCTGAAATTATGGGCTAGAACTTCTAGTCCTGTTCCATCGGGATTAATTTTCAAAGCCAACCCTCCTACATAGACCTTTCCATCATCACTGATTTGACTTCCGTTATTGCTGGTATTATAAGGAGATCCGCCAGTGTATAGACTTCCTGAACGTAAGTTCCAGCCACTTTTATCTGTGACATGGTGTGGACCGGCATTTCCGGTATTGAAATAAAGTTTGCCATCTGGGCCTGCCAAAACTGAATGCAGGGAATGATCATGATCCTTTCCTCCAAAGCCGGTGAGGAATATTTCCTTTTTATCGGGTATATCATCTCCATTTTCATCTGTGTAAACAAGCAAATGAGGAGCGCAGGAAACAAATACTCGGTTGCCAATCACAGCAATTCCTAGAGGCGAGACCAAATCAGGATCTTGTATGAAAACCTTGGAAGAATCAGCTACTCCATCTTGGTCTGTATCCTCCAGTATCATCACTCGATCACCTTTAGGATGATGTAGAAACGAAGCCGAATCATTGTTGTAATTTCTATAATTCACAGCTTCAGTCACCCATATTCTGCCTTTTGCGTCCACATCCATATTAGTAGGGTTGAAAAACATGGGCGATTCTGCCCAAAGGCTTATTTCAAAATCCTCTGAAGAAAAGAGTAAGGGATCCTCTTGAATCTCTGTTTTGCAAGAAAATAAGATAGACGAAAAAATGAGGGAAAATGCACAATACTTATAGCTCATACTTGCTTGATTTTATTGTTTACAAAAGTGAGATTGCTTTGATAGGCTTTTACTAGATCAGCACCTTCAGGGGTGGACCATTCGATCTGCATCCAGCCAGATCCTTGGTAATCTGATTTGGCGAGGAGTTCTCCGATTCTTGTCCAGTCCAAATCTCCATCGCTTAATAATTTTCCGTTTTCCTTAATATGGATCTCGCAGATGTAATCCTTTGCCAGGAGAGGAATCTCTTCATAAATAGGGTGGCCGGCGTCTGCAGAATTTCGAAAATCATAATAAATTTTAACAGCCTGAGAGCCTACTGCTTCGATGATTTCCAGGTGCTCAGCCGCGGAGAGGTAAGATTCAATTCCCAAAATCACTCCAGCTTTTTCTGCTTTTGGAGCAACTGTTTTGAGTCTTCTTATAACTTCTCTTTTACCTGCTGAATCATTTCTAAGGTCATTTTTATTGAAAAAAGGAAGTAAAACCACTGGTAGTTTCATGTTGTGAGCCACATCTATACTATCCTCAACCCACTGTTCCGTTTGTGGATCAGATTTATAGGGGTAGTTATTGAGTTCACCGATCGCCAAACTACTAATTGGAAGATCCAATGCTTTGGATTGCTGTACATATTCTTGTTGAATTGAAAACTCTCTTAGGTGAAGATGGTTGTCAAAACTACCGAGATTCACTTGCAAGCCATCCAACCCTATTTCCTTAGCTACAGCTAATCCTTTGGGATTACTATTTTGGTCAATAGACCAATCACAAGCACCGACTTTTAGATTGAGTTGACGGTAGGGGTCAGCTGACAGGTCAAGTCCCATTCCCATAAGGACAGATGCCATTGCAGATCTTTTGATGAAGTCTCTTCTTTGAATCATTAGTTAAAAGGCTATTCTTGGGTTTTATAATTATAGTAAAAGCGCTTGCTGATTAGTAGAATGGTGACTATTTAAGTTGCCAAACTTACTCATGCTACCCATCACCAATTTGTAACTATGATTTAGTATGCATGCAAAACCGTTTATTAAGTAAATAATTGACTAACAGCCTTAAGGTCTTTCTGATGGGCTGAAACCACGTCAATTGAAACTGGTGACTTTGCTTCCAGGCATTGTTCAATAACCAACTGCGGTTTGGTTTTATGCATTTTAAGTTCTGCTGCAAATTTATGATAATCAATATCTCCGGCTGCGCTGAATGTTTCATCCCATACCCCATCGGTAGATTGGCGTAGATGTAGTTCAACTATTCTATCAGCGTACATTTTAAGAATATCGAATACAGCAAGCTGGGAATTGTCAGAACCCCGATAAACCCAATGGGTGTCCAAACAAAAGCCCACATAATCAGGGTTTGTATTTTGTAGCGTGTGGTGGATTTCCCTAGCACCTGCCCTTAATTCCATATCATGAGTGTGATAAGCTAGAATCATCCCCCTGTCTTTAAGTTTTTTTCCTAAATCATTCATAGCTTTTGCCTGTGTAATCAATTGGGAATCGGTCTTGTTAATAGGCTTGTTCCAGTCTATTGGACTAGGGTTAGTTACAATAATTCTACAGCCATATTGAGATGCTGATTCTGCTATCTCTAAAATAGACTGAATGGATTTTCTTACTTGGCTGTCCTCATGCAAAACTGAATTTGCATATAAGGAGGGCATCGATATATTGTTGTCTTTCATTGCCGGAATCAGCTTTTCCAACATTTCAATGTTTGCTATTCCAGGCTCAAAAGCTTTCAATCCACTTTGTGCATACAATTGCATGTCTTCATCCCAATTTTCACCCCAAACTTTCCCCTCTCTTTTATAGAAAGTAGACCAGTTATAGCCGTTACTTGAGATTTGGTCTGCTTTAAAATACAAACCTTGGAAATCAATGGTCGCAATTAGAGGTAATGCAGTTAGAAAATTTCTTCGTTTCATAGGTTGTTCACATTCAGATTTTTTCTATTTGAGTAGTGCTAATGTCACCGTATGTTGAAAAGGGTAATTAGCCAGGATGAAAAGCTTTAAGGAAATTATTATCCAAGCAAAGATGGGATTTACTCCTATTTTGATTGGCCTTAAGCTCTCTTACCGAAATATAAAACTTTTTTTTACAACTTGTATAGACAAGTTGAATTTTCTATCTTCGATGTATCAATAACAATAACCCAATTTTTATATGTGTAAAAATCATCTATCTGGCAGACGGGATTTTATATTAAAGTCCTTACTGGGTACTTCCAGCGCATTATTGTTTCCTGATTTACTGTTAGCCGCTAAGCTTTCAGATTCAAAGAAGGTGAAAGTGAATGGTCACCTATGGGTGTATGCCAGTAAGTTCCCTCCCAATTGGGATGCGTATCCTGACTTGGAAAATGTATTTATGGATATGAGCTATGCTGGTCTTGATGGTATTGAATTGATGGAGTCGATTTTGAGGCACGAGGGAGCAGTGTCCAGGTTAAAAGAATATACAAAGCGATACAATATTCCAGTTTCTGGCTCTTCTTATGGCGTTGGTTTTACTATGTGTGATTCAAGCCAATTTCAGAAAATAGCAGATGACTTGGCTATTGTGGTTCCCAAACTGGCTGAGGTGGGAGGTAAGACTTTTGGAGTCTCAGTAGGACAGGTGGATCACCTAAAGACTGAAGCCGAACTGGACGCCCAGGCGAAAATCCTGAGCTTATTGATGAGGATTTGTGCAGATCATGGTGTTGAACCCAACTTGCACAATCATACTTATGAAGTAGAAAATAACCTTCATGATTTGAAAGGTACTCTAGCTAGAATTCCTGATTTCAAACTGGGACCGGATTTGAATTGGTTGATAAGAGGCGGAGTAGATCCAGTGGATTTTATAAATAACTATGGCAAGCAGATAGTCTATCTTCATATTAGGGATCAATATGATAATGGTGAATGGACAGAGTATGTCGGTCAAGGAGATACGGGTTTTAATCGTATAGCCACTGCATTGAAGGAGCAAGGGTTCAACGGTCAAGCAGCCATTGAGCTGGCATTTCCTAACAACTTTACCCCAACCAATTCCCTCAAAGAAGACTGGAAATTGAGTCGAAAATTTGTCAGAAAAACTTTTGGCTGGTAATTCACCACTTAACCCTCACAAACCATGAATATAGCAATGTTAGGATCGGGATTTATTGCCCGTTTTTACGCCACCTCTCTTCACGCGCAGCGAAGAATTGACCGTGTAACCATGGTCTATTCCCGAAGTATAGAGAATGCTTCCCGGTTCGCATCGGATTTTGGATTGGCGCACTTTACCGACAATATGCAGGAAGCCATATCACATCCGGATATCGATGTGGTGATGATTTCTTTGCCAAATCACCTTCATGAGGAAGCAGTTCGTGCTTGTGCGAAAGCTAAGAAGCATGTGCTCTGCACCAAGCCACTCGGACGAACCGCTTCAGAGGCTAAACGAATGTTAGATTTGGTGGAAGAGGCGGGGATTTTTGCAGGCTATTTGGAGGATTTGTGCTACACACCTAAGTTTTTGAAATCGCTGGAGACTGTCAAGTCGGGTGGAGTGGGAAGAGTGCTTTGGACTAAATCAAGAGAAGCCCACCCAGGTCCGCATAGCGATTGGTTTTGGGACAAGGAAAAGTCCGGTGGAGGGGCGATGATCGATCTGGCCTGTCATTGCATAGAGATAGGTAGAAATTACATCGGCAAAAACATCAAACCAATCGAGGTGATGTGCTGGGCAGATACACAAGTCCATCCTATCGACGCAGAAGACCACGGCATCGCATTGATAAAATATGCCAACGGAGCGATTAGCCAGTTTGAGGTCAGTTGGTGCTTCCGGGGAGGCATGGATTTGAGAGATGAAGTGATGGGTACAGAAGGTACGATTTGGATAAATAATTTTTTACGAACCGGATTTGAGATGTTCACCACTGGGGCTGGAGAGGGTTATGTGGCTGAAAAAGCAGAAGTAAGCAAGGGTTGGCTTTTCCCGGTCGGGGATGAAGCGCATGAATTGGGCTATCCGAATATGTTTACCGATATGTTTTCAGCACTTGAGGAAAACCGTGATCCTCAAGAAACATTTTACGATGGCTATGTCGTGAATGCGATCCTAGATGCAGCTTATAAATCCGCCGAAACTAAGCTTTGGGAACCGATTGTTTTAGAAGATTGGAGAGGTGATGAGAATGTGACTTATAGTAAAGAGAATGTCTCTTATGATGAAGCGCATTTTTTAATTAAAGAAGAAAAGTTGCCTAATGGGGATGTAAAGTTGATTTTGAAAAATAAAAAGACCGCTGAACTTTCCCAAAGGGTCACAAAATCAAATATTTAATATAGAAAATCATTGAATCGATGGCGGAAAAAGTAATCTATAGGATAGTACAAAAGGATCTGCGTCGATCCATTATCGAAGGCAAATATAAAGTCGGAGATCTCTTGCCATCAGAGAATGAATTATGTTCAAAATATGGAATCGCAAGAATGACGGTGAGAAATGCCCTGAGCAATCTGGAAACTGAAGGCTTAATCGAGCGGCAAAAAGGAAAGGGCAGTATTGTCAGACTGAAGCGCAAAAGTATAGAACTCCTATCTATCAAAGGCTTCACCGAAATCATGAAAGGGAAAGAGCGAAAGATTGATACAGTATTCCTTCAGAAGCCGATTCTTTTGGATTGGGAAGATGGTTTTTACTGGCCCTTGAGCGAGGAGGAAATTATTTCTAAATGCATTTATCTCAAACGGGTTCGAATGTCCGCTGAAAAACCCATCATGATGGAGAAAACCTACTTATCCAATATGAAACTGCCGAGTTTCTGCACGGAGGAGTTTATAAATAAATCACTTTTTGATACCCTGATCGTCAATCATGACATAGAGATGACTGGCGTGGTACAGAAGTTTCGTGCAATTCCTGCCAACGCGGAATTGGCAGACTCTTTACAATTAATTGTAGGAGCGCCAGTCCTTGAAATCATCAGGAAACTGACTACTAACCGGGAGGGCTTTTTTGTATACTCTTTTGCTTACTGCAATACAGATGATTTTACCATTGAAGCATAAAGCCATGAAATTTCAAAACACTTCTTACATCATCATGGGAGGGACGTCTGGAATGGGGCTTTCTTCAGCTTTGGCTTTGAAGTCGCAAGGTGCAAAAGTATTGGTTGTTGGTAGAAAAGATTCTAGCTGCGAGGAAGCTCAAAAACTGCTTGGTTCTGAAGCCTTGGCTCTTTCCGGAGATGCTTCAGATCCATCTACTATCGAAAAAGCCATTGAATTGGCACATACGGAATTTGGTTTAATCACAGGGCTATTTCATGTTGCAGGTGGAAGTGGGAGGAAATTTGGAGATGGGCCTCTTCATGAATTGACTTTGGAAGGCTGGAACAAGACTTTTGAAATGAACATGAGTTCTATGATGCTGTCCAACAGAGCAATTGTCCAATACTTTTTGAAGCATAAAAAAGCCGGAATGATCTTGAATATGGGTTCGGTTCTGGGTTTTTCACCCTCCCCAAAATACTTTGTGACGCATGCCTATGCTGCTGCAAAATCCGCTGCAATTGGCTTTACAAAGTCTATTGCGGCCTATTATGCAAGTGACAATATCTGTGTGAATCTCATTGCGCCCAGTCTTTTTGAGACTCCCATGGCGCAGCGGGCAATGGAGGATGAGAAAATCCAGCATTTTCTCAAATCAAAACAACCTTTGGATGGAGGCAGACCTGGAGTACCAGATGATATCACCAATGCAGTACTGATGTTTTTGACGCCGGATTCTAACTTCATCACAGGTCAGGTGTTGGCGGTAGATGGTGGATGGGCTATCTCTGAAGGTCAATACGAATAAAGCGGAGTTTATGGAGATAAATTACTTAGGGATCGATATCGGAGGTACCAACATCAAGGCGGTAGTAATGAACGAAGCTGGTTTGGTGATAGAGCAGGAGGAGTTGCATACCGAGGACTCGGCTAGTATGCCAGAGATTTGGAAGTCGAAAATCATTGCGCTTATTGAGTCAAAAACACAGGACTTGGCTGGCGGAGATGCGTCTAAGTTGCGATGTGGAATATCTGCTCCGGGCCTTGCTGATAAGCATAATACACATATATTATGTATGCCTGGTCGATTGAGTGGAATAGAAAAGTTTGATTGGTCAAAGGAATTAGGTCGAGAAATCTCGGTCATTAATGACGCTCATTCAGCTTGCCTTGCCGAATATCAGGGTCATTTTCAAGCGCTAGGTATTAAAAATATGTTGATGCTGACTCTGGGAACTGGAGTAGGAGGAGGCGTGATCATCAACGGCGAATTGTATCAGGGAGCTTTTCAGCGAGCAGGTCATTTTGGTCACATGACAGTAGATCACATGGGAAGTTCCACAATGACCAATATGGTAGGAAGTCTGGAATTTGCCCTAGGAAATTTTTCAGTGAAAGAACGAACGCATGGGAAATTTGAATCCGTCAAAGAGTTGGTTGCAGCATATGAACGCGGGGAAACTTTGGCGACTTATTGGTGGCTGTCTTCAGTACAGAAATTAGCAACAGCGCTTGCTTCACTGGCCAATGGATATTCTCCTGAACTGATCGTACTAGGTGGAGGAATCACCGCCGGTGCTGGACCTCATTTGTTTACACCATTAAAAGAGTTTTTATCACTATACACTTGGGCACCTGGCGATCAACAATTGGATGTCCAACCAGCCAATTTTCAGGAGTATGCTGGAGCAATAGGTGCTGCGTTTCTCGCAAGATCAAAATCTAAACAAAACCAGAAATGAGTTATACCAGAGAATATCTAAACAAAGGGCGGGAGATTATCAACGCTGTGGAAGCACAAGAGCCGATCATTCAAGAAGTAGCAAAGCTTTTTGCTGATTCAATTCTTAAAGGAAGAATGGTACATCTTTTCGGGTCTGGACACAGTCGAATTATGGTAGAAGAAATGTGGCCGCGATACGGTTCATTTCCAGGCTTCAATCCAATCGTTGAGCTTTCACTTTCCTTCCACAACCTAGTAATAGGAAGTAATGGGCAGCGACAGGCGATGTTTTTAGAGAATGTACCAGGTTTTGCTCCTCGAATTCTTCGAAACTTTGACATTACTTCAGAGGATACCGCATTGATTATATCCTCCAGCGGATGCAATGTAGTGCCTATAGAAATGGCCGAAGAGCTTCAAAAGCGAAACGTTAAAGTGGTGGCTTTGGTCAGCAGCAAGCATTTGGAAGGAAGTACTTCTAAAAGAGCAGATGGAAAAAAACTGACTGATTTTGCAGACTTTGTGCTCGATACCGGCGCGCCACTCGGAGATGCAATGATATACGTGGATGGATTGGATACTCCGGTTGCTCCAGGATCTACGCTTGGTGGAGTATTGCTGATCAATACGGTAAAAGCTGAAGTAGCAAACATTCTTCAGCAAAATGGAAAAACGCCAAAGGTTCTTAGTAGTGGAAAAATCATCGGAGATGCAAGAGCTGCTGAGCTATTTGAAGCGGCATACGATGAGCATGCACATAACATGGCCAAGCTCTATCAAAACATTGGTCCTCAAAATTTCTAGACATGGAATTTTCAAGTTCAATTTCTCGAAAGTACCAGACTGACATCCTCGTGATTGGCAGTGGAAGTGCCGGATCGGTCGCAGCCATTGCCGCATCTCAGGGCAACTATAAAGTAACTTTGGTGGAGCGCTATGGCTTTGCAGGTGGTACTTCAACACAGATGTTGGATACTTTCTATGGATTTTTCACTCCTTCGGAAAGCCCAAGAAAAATAGTGGGTGGAATTCCGGATTGGGTAGTGAATGAACTGAATAAAAACGGAGACATTTTTTTGAGGCCGAACACCTATGGAGCAGGGACGGGAGTGAATTATAACCCTGAAAAGCTCAAGGAAATTTGGGATCGGCTGTTGGTGAAAAATGGAGTTGAGTTGTTTTTTCATACTACACTAGTTAGCGTCGAAAAGACCAGAGAAACATCCACTTGCGTCTTTTTTCATAAGGGGATAGGTTTTTTCACCATTGAAGCTAAACGAGTGATCGATGCCTCAGGGGATGCAGATTATTGCCATTGGGCTGGATTGCCGTATGAAAAAGCAGGGGAAAAGGAACCTGCGCAAAGTATGACGACCACTTTTCGTATGTCCAATGTCGATTTGGAAGCCTATGAAGCTGCTGGAGGCAAAAAGATGCTTAAAACTAAAATGGGAGAAGCCTACGCTTCAGGAGCACATCCACTTCCTCGAAAAGAGGGATCGGCCCATGAAATGTGTCAACCCAAATGCGTCTCGACCGTGGCGGTGAAAGTGGTGGATTTCGATCCCTTGGATCCGGAGGGAATTACACAAGCTGAGATAGAAGGACGGAGACAATCTTTCATTTTTGAAGATTTCTTCAGAGCTGAAGTTCCAGGTTATGAGGATTCCAAAATCATTGGACTATCGCACCAGATCGGTGTGCGGGAAACTCGAAGAGTTTTTGGAGAATATCGTCTCACTAAAGAAGATTGCATGTCTGCAAAACAATTTGAAGACCAGGTGTTTCTTTGCGGAGCACCGATTGAGGATCACCGGAAATCTGCAGATGGAAATTCGGAAACCTTCTGGCAATATGTGCCCGGTGGTGGATCTTATGGAGTTCCTTACCGCACACTGATTCCAAAGGAAAGTATGAATACTTGGGTAGTTGGCCGTTGTTTTTCTGCCACTCATGATGCGCATGCATCCTGCCGATCCATGGCACAAACGATGAGTATGGGACAGGCAGCGGGTTTTGCAGCGATTCAATCACTTGGAAAAGACTGCGATGCAAGGCATATTTCTGTCAGTGATCTGCAATCAACGCTACTCGGAATAGGAACCATTTTGGAACTTCCTTCTCAAGTCGCTGATACCTCCAGAAATGGCTGGTCAAATAATCTGAAACCATGAAATCGAGCCTGTCTGCCACAGGCATGCATGACGCAAGCGACACAAAGAGGGATAATTATCAACAATGCGAGATTCCATATGACCTATAAAAATCAAATTATAAACAGATGAAAAATCCATTCTTCAGAACCGTTTTAGGTGATGTGGATTCCGATCAGATGGGATTCACGTATTCTCATGAGCATATCGTGATCGAGGACAGCTATCCGACAGCTTCCCACCCGGAATTTTTACTTAACGATGTGGAAAAAGTAGCGAAAGAACTAAATGCTTTCCGTTCCCTGGGTGGTAAAACGGTTGTGGATACCATGCCTTCTAACTGCGGGAGAAATGCATTAAAACTTGCGGAAGTTAGCAGCAGAAGTGGAGTGAATATTATAGCTCCAACGGGCATTCATTTGGAGATTTATTATCCTTCCACTCATTGGAGGTATAGCTATACAGAGGATCAACTGACGGATTTGTTTATAGCAGATATCATTGAAGGAATTGATCAATTTGATTATTCCGGCCCTATAGTCAATCGAACTCCATATAAAGCTGGCTTGATCAAGCTGGCCACAGGAGATGATGCTTTTACAACACATCAGGAGAAGATTTTTCGGGCTGTCGTCAATGCTCATTTGGCAACAGGCGCTCCGATATTAACACATACCAATTTCGGGCGTCAGGCACTTGAACAGGCGAAACTTTTTGAAAAGCTAGGAGCAAAGCTGGAACATGTGGTACTTTCCCATGTGGATCGTGCCAAAGACTTGGACTATAACCGTGCAGTCTTGGATGTTGGAGTACGGGTTGAATATGACTCGGCTTTTCGCTGGAAAAAAGATGAGCCAAATTATACACTAAATCTGATCGAAAACTTAATTCAAAACTATCCTAATCAGATTACTTTAGGAATGGATATGGCTAAAAATGCCTATTGGAAAAGTTATGGCGGAGAGCCTGGATTGAACTACCTGATTGAGACAATTCCAGCCTTTCTTAATGAAAAAGGAATGGGAAAGTATATGGAAAATCTGTTCATAAGCACTCCAAGAAGTTTGTTTTCGTTTTTTAAATGATAATAATTTAAGAAATAGACCTATTTCATAAAATGATTAATACGCAAAATATATTCTAAAATTCAAAGTACAATCAAACCCAAACCATGAAAAATCAACGTAGAGAATTTCTCAAAAAGACAGGTGGAAGTCTAGCTTTGGCATCTATTGGGGCAGGTGTTGCAGGCTCGGCTTCTGCAAAAACCATTCTTTTACAATCAGAGATTAGATCTCAAGCCAATGATAAAATTAGAATTGGACTCATCGGAGCAGGGATCATTGGTCATTATGATACAGACGCTGCATTGACTATAGACGGAGTAGAACTGGTGGCTGCATGTGATTTGTATACAGGAAGGCTGGATTACGCCAAGGAAAAATGGGGCAAAGAGCTTTTTACCACCAGGGATTATAGGGAGATTCTAGCTAGACCGGATATCGATGCAGTGCTGATCTGCACACCAGATCATTGGCATCAGCGAATTGCAATCGATTCAATGAAGGCTGGAAAACATGTTTATTGTGAAAAACCCATGGTTCAGCGTATAGAAGATGGCCAAGCTATTATTGATACCCAGAGGGCGACAGGCAAAGTATTTCAGGTCGGTAGCCAGAGAGCCAGTTCAGTTGCTGTTCTTGAAGCAAAAAAAGTATTGCAGTCTGGCATAATAGGAGATTTGACATTTGTGTCTGCCTATTGTGACCGCACTACAGCTATGGGAGTATGGGATTACTCCATTCCAACAGATGCAAGTCCTGAGACAGTGGATTTTGATACATTTTTGGGTTATGCTCCAAAAATCCCTTTCGATGCCACACGTTTTTTCCGTTGGAGAAATTACAGTGATTATGGTACTGGAGCAGCTGGGGATTTAATTGTCCATTTATTGACGACTGTCCATACCTTAACGGATTCGAAAGGGCCTAATAAAATCTTCAGTGCAGGAGATTTGAAATATTGGAAAGATGGTCGTGATGCCTATGATGTAATCAATGCCCTCATGACTTATCCTAAAACGGAGCAACACGATTCCTTCCAGGTAACCACGCGTGTGAATCTCTGTGACGGAGAGGGCAAAGGAGAGTTTGGACTAAAGCTAGTCGGTACTGACGGAGTGATTACAATTGGATGGAATGACTATACTGTGCAAACACTCAAAAGAGATCCTGCTCCTGGCTTCGGAGGATATGATTCTTTTACCAGTTTTTCAGCTGAGGAGAAGAAGGATTTCAAAAAGTGGTATGTTGACAAGTATGGAACTGAAAAGGGCGGAGGATATACCAAAAATGAGCCTGTGAAATTTGAAGCAGCTCAAGGATATGACGATCGCGTAGATCATATGATTACGTTCTTTAATGGAGTGCGGATAGGCTCCGCTATACTTGAAGATGCAACCTTTGGGCTTAGAGCAGCAGCACCGTCCATTGCATGCAATCTCAGTATTGCGCAGGAAAAACCTATTCTTTGGGATCCTGAGGGGATGAAACAGATTTAGAAGGAAATTGAATAACTCTAGTTTATTATTTTTTCAGGATTGATATTTAATGGTCCTCCATTGGAGTAGGTCCACATATCAATTTACCAAGATTTTGCCGTTGGAAAATTCCTTTGATTAAATATCTTTGACGAATGAAATTCGATTTGAAATATTTAAACAAAATTGCATTTTGGATTAGTGCTCTGGGAATTTTTGCTCTCATTTCCGATTTTGGTTTTTTTCAGGAAAGGTCAACACAAAGTTTTTTTGACGGATTTTTCTTTTTTGTTCTGGCCATAGGAATTGTTTCGACAATCTCCCGATATCTCAGTATAAATAAGAGAATAAAGAAGAGTGTATTTGTTTTTGATTTATTTTCAGTTGTTTTCACTTTGTGGATCTATTACATGTACCTGTTTGTAGGGGTTCCATTTGAAACAGATCTGCTCCTCGAGAATCCGATTTGGGTTCGCATAGCAGTCTTTGCCACATTTATCAGAGAGTTTTCCGAGTTAAAAGTGAGTTATAAAAGGACGATTTTGAATCCGGCACAATTGTTTGTTGGAAGTTTTTTTTTGATAATCCTTTTTGGTACTGGAATGCTAATGCTTCCAAATGCCACATATAATGGGCTATCGTTTATTGATGCACTTTTCACATCCACTAGTGCTGTATGTGTCACAGGCTTGGTGGTAGTGGATACAGGAAGCTACTTTACCGAGTTTGGGCAAGTAATTATCATGTTGCTGATACAGATTGGGGGATTGGGTATTTTGACTTTTGCTAGTTATTTCAGTTATTTTTTTAGTGGTGGTGCTACCTATGAAAACCAATTGGTGTTGGGTGATATGAACAATTCAAAAAAATTAGGTGAAGTATATTCTACCTTAAAGAATGTGATCCTGATTACGTTTGGAATTGAATTTTTCTCTGCAGTTTTGATATTTTTTAGTTTAGATACACAGAATTTCCCGTCCCATATTAATAGGTTCTTTTTCTCCGCATTTCATTCTATTTCCGCTTTTTGCAATGCTGGTTTTTCAACGTTACCAAACAGCTTATTTGAAAAGGGATTTAAATATAATTATTTCCTGCACCTTGTTATTATTGCAACTTTTGTATTGGGAGGATTGGGATTTTCTATTGTTTCAAATATTTTAAACTACCTGAAATATAGATCAAAGAAGATTCTTTTCAATAGAAAAAGAAATTTTGAATCTAGACCATGGGTATTAACTATCAACAGTAGAATTAATTTAATTACCACGGTGAGTATTTCGCTGGTGGCCTTTGCAATATTCTATATTTTGGAATTTCATAATACACTGGAAGGACATACTAGTTTTGGCAAAATTGTTACGGCTTTATTTGGTGCTACTACTCCAAGAACTGCGGGCTTTAACTCAATTGACACTGCCTCCATGCTATTTCCAACCACGATGATGGTGTTTCTTCTGATGTGGATTGGAGCATCCCCGGTTTCAACCGGTGGTGGTATCAAGACTAGTACTTTCGCGATTGCCACTTTAAATATTTTAAGCTTGGCAAAAGGAAAAACACGATTGGAGGTTTTTAGAAGAGAAATTGCAGACATTTCTGTCAGAAGAGCCTTTGCTACCATTTCTCTTTCATTGATTGTTATTGGTTTAGGCATCATGTTGATTTCCTTATTCGACAGTGAGAAGAATTTAAAGGATATCGCATTTGAATGTTTTTCTGCCTACAGTACAGTTGGCTTAAGTTTGGGTATTACTGCAGATTTATCGGAGCCAAGTAAATTTATCATCATCGTAATCATGTTTGTGGGTCGGGTTAGTATGTTGTCTATCATCATTGCATTTTTCAATAAAGTCAAGCATAAGAATTATAGATACCCAACAGAAGAAATTACAATAAACTAAAGATTAAATGAAATATATAGTTGTAGGTCTCGGGAACTTCGGTTCCTCACTTTCTCAAAAATTAACAGCTCAAGGAAATGAGGTGATTGGGATTGATACAAGAATGGAGAAAGTTGATTTATATAAGGAAAAAATTTCTCATACCATCTGCATGGATGCTACTGATGAGTTACAGTTTTCGGGTTTGCCGCTGGAAGATACTGATATTGTAATAGTGGCTATCGGAGAAGATCAGGGTGCGAATATTATGTCAACTGCTATATTTAAAAATATGCAGGTTAAGCGATTGATTAGCAGGGCAATTAATCCACTTCATGAAAAAGTTTTAAAAGCAATTGGAGTGGATGAAATTGTCCATCCAGAAGAAGAAACAGCGGAGAGATGGTCAAAAAAACTATGTATTAAAAATGTAGTAGATTCTTTTGAGCTAAATGAACATTTTAGTATTGTTGAAGCAAAGGTACCTAAGGAGTATATCGGGAGGACCATCAGGGAAATTGGGTTCCGAAGTAAATTTAACCTATTGGTATTAACTATCATGAAACAGTATGAAGTAAAAAGTTTGCTGGGATCTCAACAAACCGAATTGAACATACAGGGAATAGCAACTCCGGATCAAAAGCTTGAGAGTACGGATATTTTGGTTCTATATGGGTCGAATAAGCACATCAAAGAATTTTTTAAGTTTGAGAAAATGTGATTTGAATTGGCATGGAATAATGATTATTTCTTTTTAATCCATTTTCAAAAAAAAATGATCGACTAATTCTTTTTTTTACACATCAGTGGACCTGATTCTTCACCAAGGATATTGAATGATATTTCCTCATTTCATTAGGCCATTTTGATATGAATGTCTGTGATTTAAAGGTAGTTTGAGTACTACGGCTAGGAGTTATTAAGTGTACACTACTTTAGGAATTCATGATCTGTGTCTTGTCCTAAAATAGCTTTACACAAATCAATTTTATTTTTTTCTATTCCTTCTTACGCCAATTTAACCTGATACCATCACACGAGGCAAGAGACTACGGCATAAAGCCCCCGCTCTTGCCTTTGCTGGTTTATTCCGTTTCCTCTTGCACTTAGTGATAGCCTCAGGCTGGTGCAGCTTCATAAGTATTTGTAAAACCAAAACACAAAAGCTATGAAGACTGAAGCAAAAACATCATCAAAAACCTCAGCAAAAAGAAAAGTTCGAAACGACTTTCGAAATGAAAGGAGCAACTCGAAAAGTGAAAAAGGAGCATCGGATATCTATCAGAAGTTTACCGATCTGATTATTGAGAAATTGGAAAAGGGGGTTATACCCTGGAAGCAACCCTGGCATAAGATGGGATTGCCTGCCAATTACCTGACGAAGAAAACCTACAAGGGGGTTAATCTTTGGTTGCTGTTATCCTTTAGACATCAGTATCCTTATTACCTGACTTTCAAACAGGCTAACTCACTGGGAGGGAAAATTCAGAAGGGGGCAAAGGCACTTCCGATCTGTTACTGGAACTTTGCCTTTCGAGATAAGAAGACTGGAAAGGCGATTCCTGAAGACAGGATTGCTGAGTATGATCTGAAACAGGTGAGTAAATCCGGTTTTCTCAAGGAGTTCAAAGTGTTTCCGATAGAGCAGATTGAGGGGATAGACTGGGAGTTTCCCAAAATCAGCAAAGCCGATCCGCTACCTGATAATGAACAATGCCGGAAGATCTATGAGGAAATGCTACGTGCTCCTGAGTTGGTTCATAAAGGTTCTTCAGCCTTTTACAGGGCAGACCTGGATCAGATCACAATGCCGGTGAGAAAACTGTTTGCAACAACTAAAGAATATTTCGGAGTGCTGTACCATGAGCTTGTCCATAGCACTGGCCATCCTTCAAGATTGAATAGAGTAGGAGTTTCAGAACCTCAACAGTTTGCTTCTGAGAATTATAGTAAGGAGGAACTTATAGGTGAGATGGGGGCAGGCTACCTGAACAACCTTACCGGTATATTGGACCAAAACCTTTTGGAAAACTCAGCAGCCTATATCCAAAATTGGTTGAACGAGCTTAGAAATGATAAGCATCTATTAATCGAGGCAGCAAGTAAGGCGCAGAAAGCGGTGGATTATATCCTAAATGAATCTCCTTTTTAGAGAAAGGGGAAAGATCCCTTTTTTTTGGTCATGACTTGTAGCATATTTATGATGAAATTCGTAGTTAGGATATAAGATCCAACTATTACTTCAATTGACTATGAAAAAGCAAATTTTACTTATGAGCGTACTTGCATTCGCATTATTTTCTTGTGATAAAGACGACGATAATCCAGCTATTTTTTTAGAAGGGACTTATGAGAGTGAGTTTGAGTTCGCCGAAGGTAACCCTGTATATTCAAGTGAAATGACATTTACAGGATCAGGAAATGTGTTCATAGAAAGTTTTGTCACTCGGGTTGATTCTGAAGAGCGCTGTTTGACCAGTTACAGCGAGGGAACGTATTCACTTAGGGGTGAAAAATTTAGTCTAACACTTACTTCTTCCTTTGGGCCTGATCCGGCTGCCTTTGATATTTCTGAAGGATGCGTACCCAAAGAACAGTTGGTAAGTAATCTTAACACTACTAATCCTACGCAAAATGGAACCTTGATTTTGGATGATGTCAATGACTCTTTTTTGTTGGGTTACGCGTGTAATGACATGTTAGGATTGATGAGTAACTGTGTAGGTCCTCAGACTTATACGAAAGTAGAGTGATTTTCTTGGTTTAATGCTTCCTTGTTAGCAATGAAGTTTTGTTTTATGATAGCGGCAATAATTACTGTATTTTAGTATAAGTGCAATCTCATACTAGATGTGTTACCACGTTAACCAGTCTTCCTTGGACTTTGATGAAGATTTAAAGGTGACTATTCCTGAGAACTGGGCGAAGTCAGCAGGTGAGCGCTTCCATCTCAATGGGTTTGCTCATCCTAAAATAGGAGTGATAGCCAATGATGAGCCCAATGAACTTCAGGAAATGGAGTGGGGGTTGGTCCCCTTTTGGGTGAAATCAGCTGATCAGGCTGCTGATATTGCAAACAAAACCCTGAATGCTAAAGCCGAGACAATTTTTGAACTGCCATCATTTCGGGCAGCAATCCTGAAACGACGTTGCATTATTCCCATAACAGGTTTCTCTGAATGGAGGAATTATAAAAGTAAAACGTATCCGTACTTCATTCATCCGGACGAACTAGGTATTTTTCAGGTGGCAGGGATATGGGAGGAATGGACTGATAAAGAAACCGGGGAAATCAAACGTACTTGCTCAATCATTACCACAGAAGCAAATCTGTTGATGGCCCAGATTCATAATGCCAAAAAGCGTATGCCGTTGACTTTGGATGTTGACAACGCTAAGAAATGGATTCAATCAGATTTGAAGAAGGAGGAAATTCAAGAATTGATGAATCCGATTTCAATGGAAAAAATGGCCGCCCACACCATCAGTCGATTGGTTACTTCCAGAACTGAAGATTCCAATGTTGAGCAAGTGACAGAAAACGAAGAATATGCTGAACTTCCTAAAATGGAATTTTAAAGAACTTCCTCGTTTTTGATTTCAGGCAAGTCCTCCAATAGGTTATGCAGGTAGCCTTCACCAATTGCAATTAAAATAGGATTACCCTCTGTTGAATGGATTGCTTTTACGCTGATTTCATGGTGGTTTTCCAGGATAAAAAAGTCCCAGGTTCTCTTGGTGATTCCCTCAATGGCCTTTTCAGCAAAAATCACCCATCGTTCCCCTGTGTTATTGATCCCACCGATTTGGCTGATTGCCACTAAACCTGAACCTGTAACTTCTTTCTTAACGAAATGTATTCTTAATTTAGTCATTCTTGTTATAGCCAGGGCTCTAAATATGGTGTATTGAAAAATAGGAACGAGAATTTAGAGGTGAAAGATGTCTTGGTCTTATATAATTAAGGAAGATTAAATTGGAAGTGGTCGCTCATGTTAATTCAGAGCGCTTAGATTCCTTTCGTTATTTCAATAGCTCCTCGTACTGTTTTTTTACCTCACCGACTTCAATTTCACTCCCATCTCCTGAAGCATTTGCAGGAGAACAGTAGCATCTTTTTCCTGGTCCTGTTCGATAAATAGCCGGAGAGCCTTAGATAAAGCGATGATTTCCTTGCCTTTCTTCAATCGGTCATAAGGCATGGGGTAGCGATTGGCAGCTCTTATGCTTTCAATTTTCTTTTCCGAATTTTTTTCAAGATCCTTAAGCTCACTGCATATTTCTGCCCAGTTGTACATGGTGTTGAAGTAAATAATCTGTAGGCAATAGTACAGGGATTATCTAAAGGGACAGCAGCTTTATTATGCGTACACCTGAGCTATGCAGGTAATTGTCAGGTTTCAAGGGAGAACATGTAATACCCTTAATATTAAAGGACTCAATGGAACCATAATTTAAATAATAGTGTATACTTCATGATATATAAAATTGAAAGTTTTTAACACATAAAAACAATATGAAAGAATTAATTAAAGAGGCTATTGCTGATCTTAAAAAAGCTGATGGATTTATCTATGTCACTGCAGACGGAAAGCAGATTGATTTGCATGAAGCTGCCTCAAGTGGAATAGCTGTTACTCCTGTCAGCCCTAAGAAGGAAGTGATTAAGAAGCTGGAAGCTGCCGGACTTTTCCTGAATGACACTAAATTCATAAATGAATTGAATGAATTAATCGCCTTGGTTACGGGAAGTAGTGTTGCAGTTAAATCTTCCAAAAGAAGAACCTTCAGCGATTCAGAGAAAAGTAAAATAGTAGATGAATGGACTAAAGTAGAGGCTGCGGGTAAGAAAACCAAAGCTGCATTTGCAAGAGAAATAGGAGTGGGTTACCAGACGTTTATTAACTGGTTAAGAGACTAAGTCATTAGCTCAATTTGCTAAAGATAAGATAAGCACCAAAATAAGAGATACCCCCAATTAGTTAAAACTAGTTGGGGGTTTTATGTTTCAACTTTAGTAAGTTAATCTATAACCTCAGGATCATAAAATTGAGCTTTCTATAATCAATATTCCTAAGGGAAATTACCGATCCTGTTTTACTATAGTTGGAGTCTTCTTGAAGACAATTTAAATGAAGTTAAGGTATTAGCTTACTTTGTTCTCAGTATTCAGCTATTATTGAAAAGGAGCATCCTTCTTCCTAGGGAATAGGGTAGCTGTTGCCAACGATTTAATCTACCTAGAAATACTATACTGGCTCATTGAAATACCATATACCTGTAGGTATTCCATCACCCTAACTGGCCAATATGATGGATCACTGCGTCTGCGTGTGAATTCAGCGTTATGAACTCGTTGCAGCTTGACTAATTACTATTGTTTCCGTTATTAAATTCTCTTAAGCTTCTTTTTAGGACGAGCCATTGGTATGGGTATCCGGGTGGAATTACAAATCCCACCCAGTCATAATGATATGCTGACTACTTCGAGAGAGGGAGCTTGTCTCACTGAACACATAGATATCAGAAGCCAATTGGAGTCAGGAAGCCAATTGCAATTTTTTAATGATAATAGCCTTGGACAAGGCGTCACGAAACAATCATATGGATTCATTAAATCTTGGGTTAAGTATTAGGATAGGAAATTTCCGCCCTGTCTCACAAGAGGAATGACTACTCCCAAACCGATTTAATTCTCTAGGTAGCCTATGTATTTCAGCTTTTCGTTTGCCGCTAGACCGTTAGGGTTACATCCCAATTTCCCTTCTGGCACATCCATACCAAGCTTCTGATAGAAATCCTCCCAGAATGCGTCTGTTTTCTGGGTGGCTGGATTAATAAAGGTCATGGGTTCCAATTCAAATATTCCTGCGTTTCTATATGCCCGCTCTACAAAATCAGAACAATAATAGGAGGTGTCATTGAGGACGTAACTCCAATTATACGGTTTCCCCAGTAGTGTTTTGGATGTAATTATAGCCTGATTGATGGCGTTTTGATCTGCATCAGCTAGCCTATATACTGCAAATCGTCGGTTCTGGCTGGTTTCACTAAGCACCAAACTATCCAAGGGTTCTCGCACAGATCCCTTTTTACCTATAGCATGAAGGATATAGGCACTTGAATCACATATTTCAATGATACCAACATGGTCAAAAGAGATGTCACTAGTACGCTGTGTAACTCGGTTGATGGCACCAGACAATTGTTCTTCTTGTGCCCCGACAAATAGAAGATCACCATTCTGGACGTTCAGATTTAGATAGGGGATTGACTGCTGAGCGATAAGCGTTGGAATCCGGAACAAAGTGAAACAGAGTAAAAGAAAGAAAGCAGAACGGATATTCGGCATGGTTAGCGTGTATGTTTTTGGTGGGGCAAATCTAGTACTAGTTGCTGGTGGATGAAAATACTCACCCGATTTAATATGACTCGGTAACCTAGTATGAGATTCTAATGTGGGAATTAATGCTTTCAGGTTTATGGCTTTTTAAGTTTCATTAAATCCTAAACCTACTTCACAGACTTCAATTTCACACCCTTTCCTTGGAGCATATGTAAAAGTACAGCAGCATCTTTTTCCTGATCTTCTTCTATAAACAGGCGGATGGCTCTAGAGAGTGAAGCGATTTCACGCGCTTTCTGAAAGCGGTCAAAAGGGAATGGATCTGGATCTGTGCTGAGAATCAAACTGACTATAATATCCACCCGTTTTTCCAGGTCCTTTAATTCACTGCATATTTCTGCCCAGTTGTGCATTGTTCAGGAGGAATTTACTCTTCAAAATTAATATCCATTTTAATTAAGATTGGTAAATTAGGTGCTAGGTTATAGGAATCCGATACAAGCTGTCTCAATTTGTAAACACTTTCCTTAGTTTTTCAGCACTATCTATTAAACGTGTTTTTAAAATGAAACTCACCAAAGAAACAGCGAAAGATCTTGACCTTCTTATCAAAGATCTGGTATCGGAAAATCCAAAAGTTGCTTCCGTAACAGATATGCAAATCCATCTTTTTTCGGATAAACCTGAGGCTTATTTGATTGCTATGTTTCACCATTTGAATGATTATAAACCTCGACTTTTACTTCCGAAGACCAATCCAGATCCCAATGGATTCTGGGCAAATGACTACCTACCTGCTTTTTATTACCAGGGCGGCTTTACAACAATTTTTGAGGAAAAGGAAAAAGAGAAGCTGGAAGCAGAAGAGAGGAAAAAGCTGGAACTGGAAAAACTTAAATATGATGTCAAAAACACAAAGAGAATTTATAACACCTATTGGTGGACATTCTTTTTTGCCCTGGTTGGTTTTGTTTATGTAGTCATACGCTTGATTACTTGGTTTTTTGGCGGTTCGGCTTGAGATTGGTTCGTGATGAGTAAGTATATCTCAGATGCCATGATTAGATTTACCACTGCTTAATTAATAGTCCCAGACCTGTGCAATAAGAAAGGAATTGATTTGAGACACAGATTTTACCTAAAGCCGAGAAGAGAACAACTTCAGATTCAGTTGATGATTGGATTTTTTGTCCTACTGGTAATCTTGGTGACTTTCTATATTTCTTGGAAGTCGGGTGTTTATTGGGTTGGGGGTGTAGTCTTCGGAATAATACTGTCTGTGATTGCGCCTTTTTTCGATACTCCTTCTTTAAAGAAAAGCGGGGATTTAATTTATTATTCTCCTCTGTTCCTGGCTGAAAAACCTCAAGACGGAAAAATTATACTACATGGGGGGACTTTATTTGATTATGTATTTGTGATTGACCGGAGGACAAACGGAAAACAAAGGACGAACTTTATACTTCAGCAATATTTGGAAGGGCTCTTAAACCTGATTGAAGTCAATCAAAACAAGAAGACTGAAAACTTCAAAATCAGCGGCACCAGTTATATCATAAATGAACGGACTGCCCAGCGGGTAGGATTTAAAGTAGTAAAGACCGACTTTCTTCAGAAGGCGATTTTGATGGTCAATTATTTCAATGTCCTGCTTACCTATTCTATCGCCAAAGGCAGCTTATCTTTTCCAAAATTGAGCGACACAAAGACGTTCGAAACTACCATCGATAAATTGATTAAACAAAAAGACTTCATCAGAGATTTGAATGAAAAACTAAAAGACAATCAAACCAATAGGTAGTCCGGATCAGAAATAATCCCAGTCAGAACTGGCTTGCTTTTTAAAGAATAAGATTGACGCTATGCTGAGTTCGTCGGATTTCTAAAGAGTTACCTGTTGCTTTTCAAAAACTATCTTATATTTATATAGCCATAGATAGTTAGATATGAGGTATTTAAATGATTATTCTGATTGGAGAGATAGTAAAGAGAGGGAAATTGATTTAGCAGAATCTGATGCAGGAATAGATTGGCTTATAAGGGGTGTTTTCCTCGCCCTTGTGGTACTATTTGTTTTATTGTTTATGAATGAGTTTATAGTGGATACCTATCCGGTAAATGGAACTGTAGAAGGATATCATTTTTTGGAAGGAGAATGGGACGGTCCACCGTCTATGGCTGGTGATGGACCTGATTTATTGTCTTTTACTACCTACTACAGAGCGGATTCTTATAGGGTGAGTGCCAGATTGGAGTCTGGCGAAGTGGTTTCATTTTTGTGTTTTTCCTGCACCTCATCTAGCTATCAAATCGGTGATTCGGTTAGCTTCCTTGTTTCCGAAAGGGTGGTCGGTGGGCCCAAGTTTTCAGAAATGAAATAATATCTTTGGGCTTAATTTGATATTCATTTCTGAACTATATGATTGCAGACTCACTGGCCAGGCAATTTCTGGTGATGCAAAGGCATTTATTACGCATTTCGCTAATCGAAGACGAGCTTGGGATAAGCGGGAAGTCGCTTTACAAGTGGATGATAGGAAAGAGGCCATTACCTGATCGGTGGGAACAGCCACTGTATGATTACCTGTATCCCATGCTGGATTTAAGGAATGAAGTCCATCAGAAGTCCTTTCAAGCAGACAAGGTAGTTGTCTTGGAGCAGCAGCATATTCTACCCAAGTATCAGCATATCAAGCCGGAGCTATTGAAAAGATTGCATTTTTCCGGGGAGTATACCGCGGGTGCAGATGTGGTCTATTTCAGGTTTATCAACAGAACGCATAGGGAAAGTTATGTATCTGTCTATTCGGCCTACATCAAGGATTTGTGATAGAGTAGGGAAAGGGCTATGGGGTTATAATTTAGGAGCTATTCTTTTGGCTTTATTCCAAAATATCTAGACAATTATTTATGCAACAAAACTCCCAATCTGCCTCAGTAGTTTATGAGATTTTCAGAAAGAACCACCTAAGCCGGAGCTGAAATCCCGTTGTTAAAAGTCTCCACGATATCCATGATTTTGTCTTTCACACATTTGGGGATGAGGAAATTCAAGTTCTAATGAATCCTATTATTAATTCAGAGGGACAAGATTATAAGTTTGGGAAATCTGCGCATCTCTACACTCGTGCTTCAGAAATTGAGATTACTGGTGTTTTTATGATTGACTGACCGTCGATAGGAACATCGGAGGCTGGAAGATACCCTAATAGGGGACTTGCTGGAGTCAGTACTGGCTTGGTCATTGGAACAATTTCCATTAATAATAGTTAGGTTAGATTAGAAAAGAGGGGTCAATCAATAGAAGCTATACTAGCGAAGAGACTTCCCAAGCAATCACGAGAAAAAGTGAATTGAGTCTATCTTTATCAGGTAAAGTGTAGGGCTAGTACGTAGGTTTTTGGGTCCTTGTAAAAAAATATATAGCTTATAGGAAGGATCAAAGCTTATTTCAACCAAGGACTTAATAGTGCTACGCTCACTTACAATTGACTAACCTTATTAATCACTTAAAATCAGAGAATTAAAAAATATAAATGAACCAAAGAATTATGAGACAACTAGGCTTAATCATCTTAGGTATACTTATTTTAGGCGCCATTTTGGTCCTTACCCTTGTCATGAATATTATTGAATTTTTTATGGGAGCCATATTATTCGTATTGGCAATCGTGATTTTGATCTACCTCTATACTAAGATAAAAGATAAGGTCTCTTAAAATCAGCCAAGTCCGAGCAATATGATTAGAGGGAATTTCTTGGCTGCTCAATCACCTTAAAATAATATTGAAAATAGCCCCGGACCTCGGGGCTTTTGTTTTGATCAAAGGAGCTTCAATAAGTCAGGTCAAATGCCATTTTCAATTCAAAACCCATCAGGTTTGGTTTCCGGATGCTTTTGCCAGTATTGGACAATAGAAGGCATGTATTCATCGCTTTCGATGGTTCCTTGCAAGTCAGCTTTTTGGCCTTGATAAAGATAGATTTTATTGTCTTCGACTTTCTCAACAGTTAGGTCTTCTTTTTCCAATAAGTCCTTTACTTTTTTCAAATCCTCCGGTTCTTTAATAAAAGTTTCGAAACGGATATAGAATTCTTCTCCTATGGGAGGGATGGGGTAATCACTTGGAATATCAGCGCTGATAACAGGGTCTGTTGGAAAAATGATTTTCATGACTGTCGCATTTATTTGGTTTATTAAAACTAACCATGATTGGCTGGAAAGACAATCTATTTTTAGCCCTTGCACTTGAAACTGGGTATTAGGTCGTGAAAGTTGGTAGGAGGTTGGTACCCTACACCAACTTTTATCATCCATACGGATTTATTTCCTGTCCCATCAAACATCTTCTCATAAATACCTGCCCTAATTGCTGAGCGTATCGGGAAGAGGGCGGGGGTGAGGTAGAAAAAGCAACTATTATAGGATCCTTCTAGGCATAAATCCGGAAATCCATCAGGCACTTTCTGATTTGCAGATCTTAATTTTAGCACAGCCGATCGCCTTCTCCTAATGAGCCTGTCCCGATAGCTAATCGAATCTGGAAGCAGGAGGGATGAGGTAGTGACAACTAATTGCAAATTGGTAATGATATAAGGGTGGAATTACAAATCCCACCCAGTGTCACGAACGATCTGACTACGCCGAGATGGGGATTCTATAAGCTTTGACCTTAGTCTCCTTCGATGCTTCTACGATGCTCCTTCGATGCTTGTCCGATCAGATATCGAAGATGGATCGGAAATGCATAAGAGAAAGTACGGGTGGATACTGCAGGATAATTAGAATACTACTTATAAAAAGAGGCTTTGAAACTTATTATTCTATGATACACTCCCAAGCAACTTTTACTATATAGAGATACAATCTGAGAATAAGAGGGAGTTGTACTTTTAGGGGTTTAACTTTTCTTTCAAATTTCATTAAATCACAATTTCAATTTTAAAATGTCCAGTTTTTTAAGAAATAAACTGGACATCTTTGATCTGATTCTATATGGCTAACACATTGGAAATTAGTGATGAGTGATATCAAATAGGCCTGATAGGTTTAATTCACCTAGACTTGATCGTTAAATAAGGTGCCATAAGATTCTATTTGTTAGGTAAACCCACAGACTTGTCTCCTAGGGATGTACCCACTATCACGTTTGAAGAAATAATACGATTAAACGGCCACGACTGGGATCAAGCTTATGCAGTGCTGAACTACCACCTGGAAAAAGGCAATATCAAAAAGGAAGTACTTAAAAGTGGGATAGTTATCTACCACAATCCCACCAGAGTGCAGGGACACAATTTGATCCATGACAAGATATTTCCACCACAATCTGTTAATGAATTAGTTATGAGTCCGCGAAGGAAACGAATAAATCGGGATGATATAGTAGGAGGGAGATAAGTACGTATAAGCTCTAGCATTGATGATTTTTAGATTATGTGCTATATGGGAATTAATAGTTGAATCGATAAAAGGTATCACCATGATGAAGTTTCTCACAATCATATGTTTAGCAGTCTTCCTGTTTTCCCGCTCATCAGGGCCTGAGGAAGCAGTTAAAAATTTCACGGAAAACTTAACTCAAGGGAAGGTGAAGGAAGCTAAAAAGTATGCAACTGAGGCCACAGGTACTATGCTGAATATGGCAAGTAGTATGGGTATTGTTCCAGTAGATCCGGATTTCAAATTTGAGATGTTAAATGATTCTATAGTCGGAAATAAGGCTTGGATTACTATTGCTAATCCTAATGGAAGAACAGAAGTGATTCAAGCTGTCAAAATAGATGGTGAGTGGCTTGTGCATATGGAAGCTAAATTTTAGACTGTTTTTGGTTCAGAATTTTTGTGTAAAGTATTACTTAAGTTTCTCAGAGTAAATCCTTACCTGTTTTCTATACTTCTCACCTTCAGATGCTCACAAAATTGACCTTGTTTCCCAAGCATTTTTGGACTATCCTTATCTGAAAATTATCCCAGCACTGGAATTTTTGATTATGCGGTTTTTCAAACCCAAGTCAGCAGTGCGATGCGTAGCTTAACAAAAAATGGCTCTCAAAAAATCAGAATTATATAGCTCCTTGTGGGCAAGTTGCGATGCACTAAGAGGAGGAATGGATGCCTCACAGTATAAGGACTACGTACTAGTGATGCTATTCTTGAAGTATGTATCTGACAAAGCAGATGCTGACTCCAATGCTTTGATTGAAGTGCCGGAGGGCTGTAACTTTAGAGATATAGCAGCACTCAAAGGCCAAAAGGATATTGGTGAAAAAATCGACATCGCCATAGGTAAGCTTGCTGAGGAAAATGCGCTACAAAATGTGATCGATATGATCAGCTTCAACGATGAGGAGAAGCTTGGAAAAGGCAAGGAACTGATTGATACGGTCAGTAAGTTAGTGGCGATTTTCGAAAAGCCTGAGTTGAATTTCAGTAAAAACAATGCAGGTGGTGACGATATCCTTGGCGATGCCTACGAGTACCTCATGCGTCATTTCGCAACGGAATCCGGTAAAGCAAAAGGACAGTTTTATACCCCGTCAGAAGTAAGCCGAATCATGGCAAAAGTCTTGGGGATTCGAAAGGATCAAGTTGGTCAATCATTCTATGATCCTACCTGTGGATCTGGATCTTTGCTCTTGAAAATCGCTGACGAATGCAATACCTCCACTTCTCTTTTTGGACAGGAAAAGGATGTTTCAACGGCTGCATTGGCCAAGATGAATATGATTCTGCATGATAATCCCACGGCCAGAATTGAGAAGGGGCAATCAACCTTATCCAACCCACTTTTTCTGGATGACCGAGGTGAATTAAAAACCTTCGATTACGCTGTGGCCAATCCTCCTTTTTCACTTAAAAACTGGATGCAGGGCTTTAATCCTGGCGAAGATGAGTTCAATCGCTTTACTGGTTTTGGGATTCCTCCAGATAAAAATGGTGATTATGCCTTTCTACTACACATCATCCATTCGCTAAAAAGCAATGGTAAAGGTGCTGTTATTTTGCCTCATGGAGTACTATTTAGAGGAAATGCAGAATCGGAAATCCGTCAAAATCTAATCAAGCGTGGGTTGATCAAAGGAATAATAGGTTTGCCTGCCAACTTGTTTTATGGCACGGGTATTCCAGCCTGTATCATTGTAATAGACAAGGAAAATGCTGCATCCAGACAAGGCGTTTTCTTTGTGGATGCGAGCAAAGGGTATATGAAGGACGGCAACAAGAACCGTCTTCGAGATCAGGATCTGCATAAGATTGTTGACGTTTTCACCAAAGAAATCGAAGTTCCGAAATACAGCAGAATGGTATCAATCGCTGAAATTGCAGAGAAGGAATACAACTTGAATATACCACGATACATAGACAGTACTGAGTCCGAAGACATACAAAATATTGAAGCGCATTTACTTGGAGGTATTCCCGATGCAGATATTGATGCCTTGCAAAAGTTTTGGGATGTGTATCAGGGACTAAAAACACATTTATTCGAATCTATAGATCGAGCTGGATTTAGCAAACTGAAAGTAGCTAAGGAAGAAGTGAAGCAGGAGATTTTTTCTCATGCTTCATTTACAGCTTATTCTCAAAAAGTAAATCAAGTATTTGAGAATTGGAAATCCGAAAACAAGCCTGTTTGTCTTTCTATTGATTCGGAAGTTGCACTAAAGGAATTTATTCATCAGCTCAGTGAGAGGTTATTATTAGCATTTACTAATCTCAATCTGATCGATCAATACGATGTGTATCAGCAGCTAATGGATTACTGGATGGAGACCATGCAGGATGATGTGTATTTGCTGGTGGCAGAAGGATGGAAAGCAGGAAAGCAGATTGAGTACACCAAGAAAGTTTTTGAGGGGAGATTGATTTCAAAAGCATTGATGATCCAACAATATTTTCAAGTCGAACAAGATCAACTTAATCAGCTGGAAGCAGACAAGGAAGGTATGGCATCTCAGCAGGAAGAACTAGAGGAGGAGCATAGTGGAGAAGAAGGCTATTTCGCTGATTTTGATAAAGTCAACAAAGCGGCAGTGACTGCAAGATTTAAAGAACTTAAATCGGTAAAGAAGCTCCCAAAACAAATATCACAAGCTGCTGAACCAGAATCAACTTATGGAGAGATAGGAGTGCTGGAACGTTACTTAGAACTCAGTGATGCGCAGACTGATTTAAACAAGAAAATCAAAGATAATCAGGCAGAACTGGATAAGAAACTCTTGGCCCAATATGCAAAACTGACTGAGGAAGAAGTCAAAACACTTATCGTGGAGCATAAATGGATGGCTTATCTGGAATCTACTATTAATAACGAAATGCAGCGGATCTCACAGCGACTAACTCAGCGGATCAAAGAACTCGGAGAGCGCTACGATCAGCCTTTACCGGAACTATCTAAAGAAGTAACTACCTGGGAAGCCAAAGTGAGTGAGCACTTGGCGAAAATGGGATATGATTTTTAGTAAATAATAATTATTTGACAACACTATTTTTATGCTTGAAATACGAAGAAATAGGTCTTCGAAGCCCTATGAAAATGAGTTTTTTAGAATTCTAGCACGAAAGCTTTCCTCGAAGTTTGAAGGGTTAGGGATAAGCGGTGTTTTGCTAGGAAGCCCTAAATGCTTAAAAAGGAATGATCTCCAGATTGATGCGCTGTTAGTTTGCGAAACAGCCATCGTTATTATTGATTTCAAAAGTTATTCAGGTGACATATCCCTTCCTAGCGATAGTCAGTTTGAAAATGGAGATTGGAAACTTGTGAAAAGTGCTTATAAAAGCACAATTATTAAAGGAGGATCCAATGGGAAAAACCCTTTCAAACAGGTTATGGACCAAAGAGATAAGTTAAATTCTCTTGCAGAAGAATTTATCCAAAAAGAATTACTTCCAACTGAGCATATTGAGACAAACGATACTTTTACTATAGTATGTTTCCAGCAAAAAGTTAAGCTTCTTAACGAGGTTCCTTCTAAAGTAAAGAGGCTTTTCAATGTTGCAGATTCAACGTCCATAGTTGATGCTGTGGAGGCCGCAATTTATGTTGAGCCAAATGAATGGAAGGGTCAGATAACGGGATATAAGCTTTCAGATAATGCCTATGCTCTAATTAAAAAAATCTTCAGGGCTGATAAATACGATCCATTTGAGGATAATAGTCTGTTTGCTGAATTTGAAAAGATTGACTTCCCAGATGAAAACTCAATCGATGAACAAATCGAATCTGAATTTTCAGAACATTTATCGGTGGTTGATGAATTTTTGGATGGCGAAGTACAGCTGCTAAAAATTGAAGCAGATAGTTCGTCAAACAGAATTGGCTTTACTCAACGAGTAATTTCTGAATATTTAAGAAGGAAAGGTATTGATGATTCAGATCCTGATATTGAAACCGGGGTTTGTTTTTTGGCACCATCTAATAAGTATGTCAATCAAATCATCAATCAAAATGGACCTACTTCAATACGTTCTTTGTATGGGAAGCTTTATGATTATGAAAATACAGACATTGAGTTGCTTAGTAACAATATCAATGAACGAGAAGTATTTCCATTAGTAGAGAATAAAGATCCTGATGGGGTCCTATATGTGATTTTCCTCTCTCATTTGATTTATGACTTCTCTTCTGATTCAGAGGATTTAGTAAGGTTTGGGACGGGAAGTCTATGTAACGATACGTTTACATTCATCAACCCGCTTGGGAAAAACAATAAAATTATCCTTGTCGATGATCCTTATTTTTATGGGTTTCGGGCGAATACTATAGCTTCTGAAATTTCAATAGAAGCAGCTAATCTTCAGCATCTGACCATTACTCTTCAATCTAGGCCTGTAGAGCCAAATGAGAAATCGATCAATGCATTGATCTCAAATTTCAAAAAGTCTGAGTTTAATAATTTCTCATTCGAAGGCAACTCAAACATCTCTCATCTATTTGGTGATGAGTTCAAAATTGAACTGAAAGAGTTGATTAAAGCTGGGCAAATCAATAAAAGTAAAATACTAACCAGAGAACCAGGTGATACTTCGGAAGTCAATAAAATAATTAGAAAAATAAAAGGAATTACTGATCCATCCATTCAACCAGGAGATGTGATTTGGTTGAAAAACAAAGCCTTGGTAACGGAGGAAGAAATGGATCCATTTTCTATTCCAAAGTTCGTTCAATCCGGCGATATCGCTGAGGTATTGACTATTGTCGAAAGGTCAACTTTTAAGTCTGAAAAATACAATTGGAAGCCTATAGAAGTGACTAAAGTGAAAATCCGTTTAATGGATTATGATAACGATAGAGAACTATACGTAGCAACTTATCCATCTTCCGAAAATCCTGACTTAAAAGATCAAAAAAAGCATATCCAGATTAGGTGTCGAGAAATTATTGATGACTACTTATCTAACAGAAATATCAACTACAAAGATATTTTAGGCCCTAAAGAATTAGAATCATTTCTAAGTCAAAAAAGTGCGATACAAATTCAGACCAGCTTGGATAAAACCGATGAGGAGCTTTTTGCAGAAAACCTACAAAAGTTAGAAGCCAAATGGAAAATCAATAAACGAAAACAAAAATTTGCTGGGGCTGAATTGTTGAGAGATGCATCTTCGGAGTATTTTCAATTAGCTCAATTGGTGCAGTTTGAATTTGCTTGGGCTTTATGTTTGAAAAATGTTTACGGATATAAGTTCCCAGAATCTTTTTTGGTCAAATATCCTACTCCAACAAAATCACCTCAACGAGTCCATCAATTTATCTATTCAGCATTAGGAGTTTCAGATAAATTAATCACCCATGAATTAGTGGGGATTAATCCATGGATGTCTGTTGAACCAAAAGATAATGCTCGTGAAAAAGCTGTTCTCGATGTAAATACTGCCTATTTATTTGAACCAGATAATTCGGGATTAGGTGAATACGAAGAAGAATTGAAATCTAAATACTTTGAAGAAGATTCCCCCAATCAGCTGGTCAAAATTTGTGCAGAGCTTTTGGATCGACTTCAGGGAAAATTAGATTTTCAACTTGATAGCATTGCACATCCCCAATATCAGGAGAAGTATTACTTCATAAGTGGCTCAAAGG
>Ga0209512_1000564_pt1 | contig 58485 bp, 54 predicted proteins | sample frozenSSSSmetaG_FD_184142 | JGI IMG/M metagenome (GOLD analysis project Ga0209512, IMG submission 184142) | Glacier valley bacterial and archeal communities from Borup Fiord, Nunavut, Canada, to study Microbial Dark Matter (Phase II) -... | ecosystem: Environmental > Aquatic > Freshwater > Ice >...
GGTCTCGACCCGCACGAGATCTCGCTGCACCTGAGAATACTTGTCCGGCTCGGCGGCCGCGTCGAGGCGTTGCATCGCGCCAAGCAACTCGCGCTTCTGGCGCAGCAAGTCGCGATCGACGAGCTCGCCCACGATGCCCGCGCAATAGGCGGCCATGCGTTCGGCGCGCTCCGGAATCGGCGCGACACCCAGTTGCTTCACGAGAGTCGCAAACGATTCGGGCACCTCGGCCGCGACGCGCGCGAGCCAGTCCGAAGCATTGATGTGGTCCATGCTCGTCGCCACAGCATCGCGAACCACGGCAAGCGTGTGGTCGGCGAATGCGACACCGGATGCCCTGCGCACGAGTTCGACGCCCACATCACTCGGGTACTGAAGGATCGCCATGAGGGCGTCTCGCTCGAGCCGTGTCGCGGGATCGGTACCGAGTCTCATCAGGTCGGGTCCGTCGAGGGGCGGCGCATCCGCGACCGGCCCCGTTGAGCTTGCGGGCCGCGTCGCGCCCTTCGCAGTCGCGACCGCACGCCGAACTTCTTCGGGGTCCAGGCCCAGCCACCCCGCGAGGTTGCGCACGTAGCCGACCATGAGCGACTGATCCCGGATACCGGCGACGACCGGTGCCGCAGCCCGAAGCGCAGCGACCCGCCCTTCGACCGTCTCGAGGTCGTAGGCCGTGAGCACCCGGCGGATCATGAACTCGAACATGGGCTTACGTGTGGTGATGAGTCTTCGCACGGCGTCATCGCCCCGATTAAGCCGCAAGTCGCATGGGTCGAGACCGTCGGGAGCGACGGCAACGAAAGTCTGGGCGGCGAAGCGCTGCTCCTCGGCGAACGCGCGGCTCGCGGCTTTCTGACCGGCCTCGTCGGGGTCGAACGTGAAGATGACCTCGCCCGTTCCCGTCGTGTCCGCGTTGTCGACATCGCCGATCACCCGCCGCACGATCTTGATGTGGTCAACCCCGAACGCCGTGCCACACGTCGCGACGGCGGTCGTGACACCCGCGAGGTGGCAGGCCATGACGTCGGTGTAGCCCTCGACGACGACGACTTGCCTGCCGCGGGCGATGTCGCGCTTGGCGAGGTCGAGACCGTAGAGCACTTGGCTCTTGTGGTACACCGGGGTCTCCGGGGTATTGAGGTACTTGGGCCCCTGGTCGTCGTCGAGGAGCTTTCGTGCGCCGAATCCGAGCGTCGCGCCCGTGACATCCCGAATCGGCCACACGAGCCGACCCCGAAATCGGTCATACACGTCGCCGCGATCGCCGCGGCCGAGCAGCCCCGACGTGACGAGTTCGTCTTCGGTGTAGCCCACGCCCTTGAGGTGCTTTGCGAGGGCGCCACCACGAGGCGCGAATCCGATGCCGAAACGCTCGGCCGCCGACTGATCGAAACCTCGAGCACCGAGGAACACCCGCCCCGGTTCGGCCTCGGGCGTGGCGAGTTGGGCAACGTAGAACTCTGCCGCGGAGGCATTGGCGGCAAGGATTCGCGCTCGGTTGCCGTGATCGGTCGCTGCGCCGCCGTCTTCGTAGTGCAATTCGTAGCCGATCCGCGCCGCCATGCGCTCGACCGCTTCCGTGAAGGTCATGTGGTCCATCTTTTGCAGGAAGGTGAAGACGTCGCCGCCTTCGCCGCAGCCGAAACAGTGATAAAACCCAACCTGGGGACGCACGTGGAAGCTCGGGGAGCGCTCCTCGTGAAAGGGACACAGTCCCTTCATCGAGCCGACGCCGGCGCTCTTGAGACTCACGTAGTCGCCAACGATGTCAGCGAGATTGGTGCGCGACCGCACCTCGTCGATATCGCTTCTACGAATCAGGCCGGCCACCTCATGATTGTATGTTCAGCCGCCGACCCAGCCCGTGCCGACAGGAGCAGACCGACTAGCCGACGAGTCGCGAGTGCCACGCCATCGCCGACTGGTCGGTCAGCGAGGCGGCCTGGTCGACGACCGCCCGCTTGCGCTCGGGATCGGATGCCGCAGCGCCCCAATCGGCCGCAAAGCCCGGCTCGAGGTTTTCTGGCCCCGTCGACAGCAGCACATCGGCGAGTTCGGACAGGATGTCGCGCTGCTGCGCGTAGATCGGCCGACGCGCGTTGGTCGACATCACGAACGCGGCAACGATGCCCTTGAGCACTGCGATCTCGGCCTGGATCTCGCGAGGAACGACCAGATCGGCGCCGAACCGAGCCAAGGAATCCTGCGGGAAAGCTTCGCGGGTTGCGCTCGTCGCGGCGCCTGCGAACCGCCCAATGAGCTGGCTCGTGAGGTTCTTGAGTCGACCATTGGCTTGCCTGCTGCCGTCCCAAGTTTCGAGCCAGAACGGGAGGTTGTCGAGGCGATCGAACGCGGCGATGAGTTCGTCATGGTTCACCTCACCACCGATCCACGCGAACATCGAGTTGACGAGTTCGTCGTGGTCGACGCGCGCACCAAGGGCCGTGACATCCACGTAGCCGTTGACGATCGCATCCTCGAAGTCGTGTACCGAGTAGCCGATGTCGTCCGAGAGGTCCATGACTTGAGCTTCAACGCACCGCGTGCGCTCGGGAGCGCCGGCACGCAACCACTCGAACACCTCGGTGTCGTCGTCGTAGAACCCGTACTTGCTGCGCCCGCTCGGGTCCGGCACCCCCTGCGAGCTTGGCCACGGGTACTTGCAGCTCGCATCGAGCGACGCTCGCGTGAGGTTGAGCCCGTAGCTTCGACCGTCGTCCCCGAGCACTTTGGGCTCGATGCGCGTGAGTACGCGCAAGGTCTGGGCGTTGCCCTCGAACCCGCCGATGTCTGCCGACCAGTCGTTGAGCGCGCCCTCACCGTTGTGACCGAACGGCGGATGCCCGAGGTCGTGGGCAAGGCACGCCGTGTCGACGACATCCGGGTCGAGCCCGAGCGATTCGCCGAGTTCGCGACCGACTTGAGCGACTTCGAGCGAGTGCGTGAGCCGATTGCGGGCGAAGTCCAGCCCGGCCGTCGGCGAGAGCACTTGCGTCTTGGCAGCGAGGCGACGCAGCGCGCTCGAGTGCAGTACGCGGGCTCGGTCGCGCGCGAAGTCGCTGCGACGGCTCGAGTGCTCCTCGGGCAGCCAGCGCTCGGCATCCACCTCGCCGTAGCCGAGGGGCACCGAAGCGCCGCTAGCCACCACTCACGCCCAGCTCGGCTTCGGTGAGGTCGGCGCGATGGGTTTCCTGAAGCTCTCGGCTGTCGAGCCAGCCGTGCGGCAGCGACGGATTCTTGGGTGCCCCGGCGCGACCGCGCTGGCCCTCGGCATCGGCGCCGGGATACGGCTGGCGCCAATCCAACTGCGCCAGTAACTCATCGAGCTGCGCGAGATCGTGCACCGTGGCGAGCGAGGCGCGTAATTCACCGCCCACCCCGTAGCCCTTGAAGTACCACGCGACGTGCTTGCGGATATCGCGGCAGGCGCGATCCTCCTCCTCGAAGAACTCCACGAGCAGCTCGGCGTGGCGACGGAACGCCGTCGCCACTTCACCGAGGGTGGGCTGTGCTTTGACCGACTCACCGTTGAAGCCCGCAGCGAGGTCGCCAAACAGCCACGGGCGGCCGAGGCATCCACGCCCGACGACGACGCCATCGCAGCCGGTCTCGTCGACCATGCGCAGAGCATCCTCGGCGCTCCAGATGTCGCCGTTGCCGAGAATCGGCGTGTCGGTGATCGTTTCTTTGAGGCGGGCGATCGCCGACCAGTCGGCGGTTCCGGAGTAGAACTCGGCGGCCGTGCGCGCGTGCAGCGCGATGCTCGCAACCCCCGCACCGGATGCCGCCTTGGCCGCCTCAAGGTAGGTGAGGTGATCGGCGTCGATACCTTTGCGCATCTTGACGGTCAGTGGAACCGTGCCCGCGGCCGTGACGGCTCGCTCGACAATCTCGCGGAACAGGTCGCGCTTCCACGGCAGCGCGGCTCCCCCGCCCTTGCGCGTGACCTTGGGCACGGGGCATCCGAAATTCAAGTCGATGTGGTCTGCCCGGTCTTCGGCGACAAGCATCGTCACGGCTTCGGCCACGGTTTTGGGGTCGACGCCGTAGAGCTGGATGCTTCGAACCGTCTCCGACTCGTGGTGGCGGATCAGGCGCATGCTCTCGGGCGTACGCTCGACGAGGGCGCGGCTCGTGATCATCTCCGATACGTAGAGACCGGCGCCATACTCCCGACAGAGGCGCCGGAACGCCGTGTTTGTGATCCCCGCCATCGGCGCGAGCACGACCGGGACATCGAGCGCGATGGGCCCGATGTTCAAGGTCGGCACTGCAGCCGCGAGAATGGTCACGTGTCAATTCTCCCAGACAATCAGCGCGGCCCGCTTTCGGGACGACAGCGCGTTGCCGCCGGAATTCTCGGAGTCGACCCAAGCGTGATCGGCAAGTCGCTCGTCGTCACGCGCAGCAACGGAACCTTCCTGTTCGCGCTTATCCCGGGCGATCGCCAGATCTCGTGGCCCAAATTGCGCGCCGTGGTCGGCGTCAACAAGCTCCAGTTGCCCGTTGCTGAGCTCGCGCTCGAAGCGACCGGGTATGAGCGGGGCACGATCACGCCGCTGGGGAGCACGACGTCGTGGCCGGTCTTCGCAGACGAACGAATCACCGGCCGCGTCGCCATGGGCGCCGGCGAGCACGGCCATAGCGCGTGGGTGGACGTGGACGACCTCGTGCGCGGCTTCGACGCCACGCGAGCAGACATCAGCGACTGATGGCTCTCGACGACCACCCGAACGTCTTCTCATTCGAGGGCAAGCTCTGGGTCAGCGACCTGCCGCGCGAGGAGGCTAGGGCTCAACTTGCCAATCAGCGCGCGTGGGATGCCGCGAACCTCCGCTACGAGCGCTGGGGACTCGCAATCGGAATCGGAGCGGTCGCGGGAGTGTTCGTCACGCTGGGGCTCGGAACCCTCGCGGGGCAACCGGCCGCCGTGAACCTTTTCATCCTGCCGATCGGATTCGCCGTCGGGGCCGTGCTTGGTGCCGTGATCAACAAGCGTGTTCGTGCACGGGCACTCGAGAACTCGCCCCTGCCCCCGCGCCCCATGATTGCGCCGATCATTCGCGTGCCGCCCGAGGTAGCAAAGTGCGCTCCACACGATGCGACCGCTCCCCAGCTCATCGATTGGTCGCACCGTGGGTATGTGGGCGGCAGCGACAGCTAACTGCCCGAACGGGGGGATCGAGACATACTCAGCAGGTTCGTAGACTGACGCGGGGGGCCCAATGTCAGAAACAACTTCAGCGGCGCCACCAGCGGGCTGGTACGGCGACTACCTGTCGACGTCGCTTGTGCGGTGGTGGGACGGCTCGAGGTGGACGGATCACACGATGCCGGTTCCCACGCCCGAGTCACGAGCCCCCGTGGCTGTCGGGATGGCCGCTGCGCCCGCCACCGGCCCGTCGTGGGGACCGGCCGCCGAGCCGCAAGCGCCCGCGTCACGGTCGCGGCGCGATGCTCAGACCCCCGCAGTAGCGCCGGACGGCGCGTTTGAGCAGCCCAGTCGGATGTCGGAATACCGGCCAATGCAGTCGTCCTTTGTGCCGCGGGTCATGCAATTCGGCTCGCCCAACACGGGCTGGATCTGGGTTATCGCGTTCAGCATCGTAATCAACATCGCGCTTCAGATCGCGGCAGTCGCCCCCGGAATCTTCCCGTCGCAAACCGGTCTCGTGATTGCGCTTGGCGTATTCGTTGGCCTCATGGCGATCGCCGGTGTGCGCGATCGCGCGGTGCTCCGGCAACGGAATTTGCCGGGCGCATCGCCCTGGTGGCTCCTGCTGTCGCCGATCGCGTTCCTCATCGTGCGCTGGGTCGTGCTCAGGCAGATCGGAGTCAACGCACACGGCCCCGGCATCGTCTATGGGCTGAATGTGGTGCTGACTGTCGGCCTGGGAGTCCTCGCGGCGATCCTCATCCCCGTTTTCTTGCTACAACAGAGGTAGGCACGGCAGGCCGTCCGTGTTAGACCGCGTTGTCGTCGAGCCTGCGGTTGATAACGGCTTGCTCGTGGTGGTCTGGGATGAGGCAGGAGTCGCCGTCGCACGCGTCCGCCGCGGCGTCACCGAGCGGCTGGAGGCCCACGATCGGGATCGGGAGGGTTACGGCATCCATCAGACGGCTTCTTTCTCGCTTCGAACCTGTTCGAGCACGTTAGCGAACGTCGCCGCCTCTTGCGCACCAGACACCCCGTACTTGCCGTCGATCACGAAGAACGGGACGCCCTGGATGCCGTACTCCTGCGCGAGCGCGACATCGGCCTTCACGTCGGCGAGGTAGCGGTGCGACTCGAGCGCCTCGGTCACCTCGGCGCGGTCGTACCCGAGGTCAACGGCGATCTCAACGAGATCGGGGATGCGACCGACGTGCTCGCCATTGATGAAATACGCCTTGAGCAGGCGCTCCTTCATCTCGAGTTGCCGCCCGTGCGCCTTAGCGAAGTGAAGCAGTTCGTGGGAGATAACGGTGTTCGTCTGGTGAACGTGGTCGTAGTCGTAGTCGAGCCCGACAGATTCCGCGATGCCCGTCACCCGCGCGAGCATCTCCTCCACCTGCTCAAGTGGAAGGCCCCTGCGTTGCGCGAGATAGTCCATCGGGGTGCCCTCGAACTCCACGGGAGTGTCAGGCGAGAGCTCGAAGGAGTGGTACTCGACCTCGACATCCCCGTCAAACTCGGCTGCCCCCGCCTCGAACTTGCGCTTGCCGATGTAGCACCACGGGCACTGCACGTCTGACCAGATGTCTACCTTGATGGGCTCACTCATAGTGAGCCCAACGTATCGGCCGGCGCGGTATTCCCGGGCGTTGCTGCCGTTCGAGCCACCGTCTGAGTTATGCCCCGACGAGTTGCGCCGCGAGATACGCGCGCAGGCCTTCGAGCGGAACCCGCTCCTGTTCCATGGTGTCGCGCTCGCGCACCGTGACTGCCTTGTCGTCGAGCGAGTCGAAGTCGATCGTGACGCAGAAGGGCGTGCCGATCTCATCCTGTCGGCGGTACCGGCGCCCAATCGCACCCGCGTCGTCGAAGTCGACATTCCAGAGCTTGCGTAGGTCGGCGGCGACTTCCTTCGCCAGCGGCGAGAGCTGCTCATTACGCGAGAGCGGCAACACGGCGACCTTGACCGGGGCGAGCCTGCGGTCCAGACGCAGCACCGTGCGCTTGTCGACGCCACCCTTGGCGTTAGGGGCTTCATCTTCAGCGTACGCGTCGATGAGGAACGCCATGAGCGCACGCGTAAGTCCGAACGCGGGCTCGATCACGTACGGGATCCAGCGTTCGTCCTTCGTCTGATCGAAGTACGAGAGATCGGATCCGGAGCCTAGAGAGTGAGTCTTGAGGTCAAAGTCGGTGCGATTAGCCACCCCCATGAGCTCACCCCACTCGCTGCCCGCGAAACGAAACCGGTACTCGATGTCGACCGTGCGCTTCGAATAGTGGCTGAGCTTCTCCTTCGGGTGCTCGTACAAGCGAAGGTTCTCCGGATCAATCCCGAGGTCGACGTACCAGCGCATGGACTCGTCGATCCAGTACTGGTGCCACTCTTCGTCAGTGCCAGGCTCGACGAAGAACTCCATCTCCATTTGCTCAAACTCGCGTGTGCGGAAGATGAAGTTACCCGGCGTGATCTCGTTGCGAAAGCTCTTGCCGACCTGGCCGATGCCGAACGGCGGCTTCATGCGCGCCGCACCCATGACATTCGCGAAGTTCACGAAGATTCCCTGAGCCGTCTCGGGGCGCAAGTAGTGCAGTCCCTCTTCATTGTCGACCGGGCCGAGGAACGTCTTGAGCAGGCCAGAGAAATTCTGCGGCTCCGTCCAGGCGCCGGGCTGCCCAGTGTCCGGGTCCTTGATGTCGGCGAGACCGTTGACCGCCGGGTGCCCGTGCTTCTCCTCGTACTGCTCAAGCAAGTGATCGGCACGGTACCGCTTGTGGGTGTGCAGCGACTCGACCAGTGGGTCCGAGAACACCTCGACGTGCCCGGACACTTCCCACACGCGCCGCGGGAGGATCACCGCGGAGTCGATGCCAACAACATCCTCGCGGCCTTGCACGACGGTCTGCCACCACTGTTTCTTGATGTTCTCTTTGAGAGCGGTGCCGAGCGGTCCGTAGTCCCACGCCGAGCGCGATCCGCCGTAGATCTCTCCCGACTGGAAGACGAAGCCCCTGCGCTTGGCAAGGTTGATGACGGCGTCAAGATTGCTGGGCGTTGCCACGCTGTGTGCTCCTTTGCGCGCCGCCGCCTGTGCGACGCGCTGTCAATAGTCAGCCGAGCTGGATGCCCGGTCGGCGGTCGCGCCAGTCTATCGGCGCGAGGGCTAGCTCCTGATTGCCGCGACGACCGCATCGACGTCGGCCGAGGTATTCCACAAGTGGAATGAGGCGCGCAAGCGCCCCGCACGCCCCGCCGCGCGGATACCGGCCAGACGCAACTTGGCGAGGTCGCCACCGCTCGAATCCGGCCACGTCACGATCGCTTGGTGCTGGGCCGGGATGCCGAGGCGCTCGCACAGCTCATCACCCAACCCGGTTGTGCGCTCCCACACCTCGCCAATGTCGATGCCGGCAAAAAGCGCGATCGAGTGCTCGGCGCCGATCCACGCCGGCCACACCGGGGACACGTCGAATCGGCGCGCGTCCGCGGCCAAGTGCATGGCAGGGCCGTACGTGCTGGTCCAGACGTCCTCCCCCGCGTACCAGCCCGCCTGCAGCGGAACGAGTTCACCAGCAAACGAGTCGGTCACCGTGAGAAAGGCAACCCCGCGCGGTGCACACAGCCACTTGTATGTGTTGCAGACGCTCGCGTCAAACATGCTGGCATCCACGGGCAATACTCCCGCAGCTTGCGTGACATCGCAGAAGGTACGGGTGCCGTGACGGCGCGCGGCGTCGACGATTGCCGCGGCGTCCGCGACGACACCGGTCGCAGACTGCACGAGTGAGAAGGCCACAAGCCAGGTCTCGTCGGTGATCGAGTCGGCCAGCGCCTCGCCGGGCACGACACGAACGCGAATCCCACTGCGCTGGAGGAACGGGAACATCATCGAGGTGAAGTCGCCGTCGATGCACAACACCTCGGCACCCTCGGGAGCGGCCGCAGCAATGAGGGAAGCGACAACGGAGGTTTGTGATCCGATCCCAACGCGGTGAGCGTCGACGCCGACGATCGAGGCGTACGAGTGCCTCGCACGGGCAATCACGGCGTCATAGTCCTGCGGGTCCCGCGCGCCCCGCGCCCATAACGCAAGATCCGCAGCGAGCGCGTCGACGGCCTGGCGGGGCGGAATGCCAATGGATGCCGCCGCGAGATACCCGAGCGGAACAGTGAAACTCTCGATCGCGGTCTGAAGTTCGACAGATGTCATGGTCACAGCATCCCGCGCGCGACCCCGGAAAGCCAAGGGCCGCAGTGCGGCCTGTGGACCGCTAGAGAGCGCGTCCGCCAGCGCTATTCGGTTGCCGACGAGAGTGCGTGAGCGCGTTCGATGATGCGAACGACTTCGAGAGCGTCCTTCGGATCGGTGGGCGACGGTGCACCGTCAAGGATGCTCGCGGCTATTCCCGCGTAGAACGCCGGATAGTCGCCGTCGTCGGTCGGTACCGCCGTGAGGCCCTCCTCCGAGCCATCGACGCCGAGCGTGCCCCACTCGGCTTCGGGAGTGATCCCGTAGCCGTCAGACCCCGGCCACTGCGCGAGCTTGAGCATCGGTTCCTGACCATCGAGACCATAGACCTTATAGGCGCAGGTCGAGCCGAGCACGCGGAAGCGCGGTCCACTTTGGGCCGCGACCCTGCTCATGGTGAGGTGCGAGCGCACACCGCTCGTGTGCAAGAGCGAAATGAACGAGTCGTCGTCGCTGACGCCACCCTCGCGGATGGTCATGAGTTCTGCCTGCTGGACAGTTGCCGGCCCGAACAGTTGCAGTGCCTGGTCGATCAGGTGACTGCCGAGATCGTAGGTGATTCCCGCACCTTGATCTACGGTCGTGGTGTCTTGCCAGCGGTCGCGGGTCGCTCCGCCCCAGCGCTCGAAGGTCGACTCGAAGCGATGGATGTCTCCCAGCGCGCCGTCGGCAATGAGCTTGCGGATCGTGAGGAAGTCGCCGTCCCACCGGCGGTTCTGGAACACAGCGAGGAGCTTGCCGACTTGCTCGGATTTCTCGATGAGCTGCTTCGCGTCGGTCACGCTTGGCACGAAGGGCTTATCAACGACGACCGCCGCCCCGGCCTCAAGTGCCGCAAGCCCTTGCTCCAGGTGCACGTGCGCCGGGCTCGCGAGAATCACGAGATCGAGGTCGCCCGCACGCGCGAGCAGTTCCTCGGCGCTCGGCACGATCTGAGCGCCAGGATGCTGTGCCGCTGCTTCGGCCGCGCGCCCCGGGTCTCCCGTCGCAATCAGATCGAGCGAGAAGTCGGCGTTCGTCGCGATGAACGGCGCGTGGAACACCCGGCCGGAGAGTCCGAAACCTATGATTCCCGTGCGGATCGTCGTCGTTGAGGTGGGCACCCGCACAGCCTAGCTGCTAGCATCCCCGTCACCGGGATGCCCGATCCCGACACCGGGAGCCTCCATGGTCGTTCGATCCGCCCGCACGATCGCGGTGCTCATGCTGCTCACGAGCGGCATGTGTGTACTCGGGGTCGGTGCAGCCGCGGCGCCCACGCCGACGCCGACGCCGTCAGCGGCCGTGATTTCCTACAACGGCACAGGCACCGTCACCGATCCGGCGAACACCTTCACCTACCCCGTGACGTGGACGGTCGACTGCACCGGCGTTCCGTGCACGATCACCGGAGCACTCGTCCAGACAACAACCGGGCACACATTCCTGCTTACGGGGGGAATCCATCAGCCGTTCGTCGGCGGCACGGGGACGTACTCCTACCCAGAGTCGGGCGACAAGTGCGCCGACACCTGGCTCGGTGCCTACTTGATCACGATCAACGCTGTCGGGAGCCAGATCACGAGCGAATTCGATCTCCCGGCTGGCGGTACTGCCGATTGCGGCAGCAGCACGGTCGCGTACGACGGCTCGCACGTGTCCATCACGTCACGCGTCACCTCGGGTGACCCGTGCTACATCTTCGCGACCTGCGCCGCTGCTTCGACCGCCGCAGCAGCGCCTGTGGCCCAAACTCGTGCCGCAACGCGCAGCACAACGCTGAGTTCGCCGAGCACGTTGAGCACGCTTCCCACCGCAACCTCAACGCTCTCACTGCAGAACACGATCTGGGCCGCAGCGATGACGACCGTGCTCATCATCCTCATCGCGTTCCCGTCGCAACTCATCAACACCGCGGTCGAGCACGGCGCCGAACGATGGGAAGCATGGCGCCGTCGCGGGCGAACCCAACAGGGCGAGGCAGCGCAATCTCGCATCTCGTGGACCGGCTGGCCAACCGTCGCAGCGGGAGTTCTCCTCGCGAGCATCATCTCGTCTTTCGTTGACCCAGGGTTCGGTTTCAATCCGAGCAGCATTCGAGTCTTCGCCTCGATCCTCGCCTCGTTCCTGTTAGACGCGGTCGCCGGGTGGTTCATCGTCATCTGGCTCGTGCGACGCTTCATTCCGCAGGCGAAAGCAGGATTCAGGTTCGTACCCGCGACCCTCGCCATTGTGGCCGCGGCCGTGCTGTTCTCTCGGCTAACCGGGTTCCAGCCGGGGATCATCGTCGGCTTAGTGGCGGGTGTGGCATTCAGCGCAATTGTCGGTATCACCGACAAAGGCCGCGTGGCACTGCTGCCGATCGCCTACTCCTTCGGCGCCGCACTAGTTGGCTGGCTTGGATACAGCGCCGTGACGGTGCTTGCTGGCGCGCGCCCCGATGCGTTGACCCTATTCGCCAAGGAAACTCTCTCGGCAATGGCTATCGGCGGGATCTCGGCCCTGCCGATAACGCTCGTACCGCTCCGCGGGCTCTCGGGGCATGCGATCTTCATGTGGAACCGCTGGGTGTGGGGCGCGAGCTATTCGGTGGGCCTATTCGCATTCTTCCTCGTGCTCATGCCTTTCCCATTCTCCTGGGCGGCGGTGAGCCTCAACCTTTGGGTGTGGGTCGCGATCTACCTCACGTATGCGATCGTCGGGGTAGTCGGCTGGCTCGTTGTCGTGCGGCCGTGGCGGCGCGACGTCACAGAAACACCAGAAATCGAGTCGAGCGAAATCGAGTCGAGCGAACTCGAAACGTCGAGCTAGGTTCCCGGGGTATCCACGGCACCACCGAAACGGCGATTGCGCGAGGCATAGATCTCGATCGCTCTCCACAGGTCCACTCGCGAGAAGTCCGGCCACAGCGTGTCGAGGAAGACCATCTCGGCGTATGCGCTTTGCCACAACATGAAGTTGCTCGTGCGCTGTTCCCCCGAGCTGCGCACGAAGAGGTCGACATCCGGCAGGTCGGGTTGGTACAGCTGTTTTTGGATCGTCTTCTCGCTGATGCCGGTCGGCTTGAGTCGGCCGGCCGCGACGTCGGCGGCGATCTGCTGCACGGCATCCGTGAGCTCGTTGCGCCCGCCGTAGTTCACGCACATCGTCAGGGTGAGTACCGAATTCTTCTCGGTGAGCCGTTCGGCGAACTGCAGTTCGTTGATCACGGATGCCCACAACCGAGGTCTGCGTCCGGCCCAGCGCACACGCACTCCCCAGTCGTTGAGCTGGTCGCGCCGCCGGTGGAGTACGTCGCGGTTGAATCCCATGAGAAAACGCACCTCATCGGGTGACCGGTTCCAGTTCTCCGTCGAGAACGCGTACACGCTCACGTGTGTGACACCGATCTGGATGGCGCCCGCCACGACATCGAGGAGGGCCGCCTCCCCCGCCTTGTGGCCTTCGACTCTCGTGAGTCCCTTCGCGTTGGCCCACCGCCCGTTGCCGTCCATGACGATCGCGACATGCCCGGGAATCGCCTTGCGGGGCAACGACGGCGGGTAGAGCCCCGTCCAGTCGATCGGCTTGAAGTCGAGCGCATCCTTGTGGGTCTTGGCGACCGTCATGCGGTGCGCTCCACGTGGGCGAGCGAACGGAGGGAGCGCTCGAGGTGGAACTGCGCGTAGGCCGCGACAACGCCGCTTGCTTGGTTGCGAGAACGTTGCTCCGCGACCTCCGCCGCCTCCCACCGCCCCTCGAGTAGCGCGCCAAGCAGCGAGAGGGTATCTAGGTCCAATCGCGGTGAGCCGGGCGGGGCCACCTCGTCGGAGACGACTCCGCCGAGTTGCACGACGAATACCGTGTGCGGGCCCGCGGCTCCGGTTACCGCGCAGTCCTCGAAGCTGGGAGCCCAGCCCGCGATCGAGAGCGAGCGCAGCAGGTACGAGTCGAGCGTGAGCGATGGGTCGTGCTCACGGCGTGCGAGCGAACGCAGCGCCCCGACGAGCAGGAGGTACTGCTGGAGACTGCCGTCGTCATCCGTGACCTTGTCGGCGGTCTCGATCATGACGCTAGCGGCGGTGTAGCTCGCGTAATCGCCAGCGATGTCCGCCCCGTATGAACCGAGCGACTCTGCCTGCTGAATGATGTCGAGGCTGCGGCCGACGTAACACTGGATATCGGCGACCATCATCGGTTCGAGCCGCGATCCAAACTTGGAACCCGTGCGCCGGACGCCCTTGGCTACCGCGCGAATCTTTCCGTGCTGGCGGGTGAGCATCGTGACGATGCGATCGGCTTCGCCCAGTTTGTGGGTGCGCAGCACGACGGCTTCGTCACGGTAGGTTGGCACCGCTCAAGTATCCCCTCCTCCACCGTCGGCGCCCGGGCGGCGCCCTGTGAACGCATCCATGGAGTTGTAGATCCGGAAGACCCGCCCGCCGACAAAATCCCACGCGCGGATCGGCAAGATCCCCTTGACGACCTTCGCGACGTGCACCATCGCCGGGAGCATGAGCAGCGGCTTGCCGCGCTTCATGGCGCGCCAAGCCCGATCCACGACTTCTTGCGGATCCATGAGCGGCGTGAGTCTCGGGCCCTTGGCTCCCGCAAACATCCCGGTTGTGATGAAACTCGGCGCTACGGTCGTCACTCGAATGTTCGTGCTTCTCAATTCCAGCCGCAGCGAGTCGCTCCAGCCGACGACCGCCCACTTCGAGCCGCTGTATACGCTCATCCGCGGATTCGACACGAGACCAGCCGCCGAGGCAATATTGACGATTCGTGTCTCGGTGTTCTTCGCGAGCATCTCGGGCAAAAACTCACGCGTGATGTGCATGGGGGCGAGCGCGTTGATTGCCATGGTCGCCGCGATATCGCGCTGCTGGTCGTGCTCAGCGAACAGTTTGCCTCGCACGATTCCGGCGTTGTTGATGAGCAGATCCGGGATACCCACCTCGGTGATCACGCGGCGTGCCGCCGCCATGATCTCATCGAGACTCGCGACGTTCACCGTGTAACGGTGGGCGGTCGCTCCGAGCTGGGCAGATGCCACAGCCAACCCCGCTGCATCCACATCCCACACCACGACGCTCGCAGCGCCCTCGGCAACTGCCTTGCGGGCGTAGAGCAGTCCCATCCCGCTCGCGGCACCGGTGACGAGCACGATCTTTCCCTCAACGCTGAACATGACTCGACCATACGCTGAGCCGGGCGTGAACGCGTGGCTTGCGATCGAATTCCATTTTTGGGGTACATTGCGCCCCCAATTCGCGGGTGAAATGCGACTTTGTACCCAGATAGGGGTCAGGATACGGGGTACATCCGGTCTAGCGTGAAATCACGAAGTACGGCAGCGGGGGTTGCCGATTTTCGAGGTACGGGGGTACCCAATGCAAGGAATCAGTCTGACGGCCGCCGCATTCGTCGTGGCCGCAGTGATCACATTTCCCGCGGTTACTGCGGCTGCATCGGCGCCTGCCGGCACCCACTCGCACACAACACTTGCGTCAACCGGCGAACAACGTGAGGGCACAACAGGAGCGCGCTCGTCGATCGTGCCACGCACGGCCGAAGTCGCCGACGGCACGAACACGGATGTTCACCCGACTCCCGGGGCAAGCACCGGCACCAGCGTCGGCGTGACGATACCGGACTGCTTCCCCGACATCAGCGGCACCACAGAAAGCGTGAGAACGGTCACGTCGCCACTCGGCGTCGGTGGCACGACAAGCGCCGACCTCGACCAATTCGCGCGTGCGTATGACGCAATCCGCATCGCAGAGTGCTTGCCGCCCATCGACCTCGGGAACTTCCGCTACGACTCCTGCATGGAGGCGCGGCTGTTCTGGATGGCGGAGGACCCGAGCACAGACCCCACGAGCGCGTGGGGTCACCTCGGCTCGGTGAGAAGTGATGGGGTCCCCACCACCGGTTGCGATGGCAATCTGGCCGGCGGGAAGGCCAATACCGCGGCAACGGTCGCGCAGAAGTGGTGGGATTCTTTGCCGCATCGCGCGACCCTGTACCGACCGGATGATGCGATCGGTGGCGTCTGCATTTACTTCGCGCTGACGCACGGCGGTGTACCCAATGAGGCGTCGGACTTCGTGCGGGCCGCGGCGCGGTGGAATCAGTGCTGAGCAACGCCGCCTGGGCGTGATAGCAATGACCCGTGACCACCGCCTTTGTTATCCCCGAATGGGCTGACCTCCTCGCCGTAGGTATCGGCGCTACTCAGGGAGCGCTCTTCGCGGCACAGTTTCGCGATCGCAGACTCGACCTGCTCGGTGTCGCGATCATCGGCATCGCGACCGGCTTCGGCGGTGGAATCATTCGTGACGTACTCCTGGCGCAAGTCCCGGCGGCGCTCACGAGCAACTGGTATCTCATCGTCGCGACGATCGCCGCCCTGCTCGGAATGTTGCTCGAACGGCTCATCTCGTGGCTCGGTCCACTTATTACGGTGCTCGACGCCCTCACGATCGGCCTATTCGCGGCAATTGGATCGACCAAGGCTCTCGCCGCCGGGCTTCCCGTGGTTCCCTCGGTCTTCGTCGGCGTGTTGTCTGCCGTAGGAGGGTCGATCCTGCGCGATCTGCTCATGCATCAGCCTGTGGCTCTCATGCACGTCGGCTCGTTGTACGCCGTTGCCGCAGTGGCGGGAACCGTGAGCCTCGTCGCGCTCTTGATTGCGGGAGTACCCGTCTTCGTCGCGGCAGCGGTGTGTGTCACCCTCACGGTTGGCGTGCGCGTGCTCGCCGTGCTATTTCACTGGACGCTCCCCGAACAGAAAGCAATCGAACGGCTGCCGCGGATTCGCAGGCAATGAGCCGCCGCGCGAGCGTGCGGGCTACGGGGTAACGGTCGGAGCGGGCGTCGGGACCGGTGCAGGGTCGGGCGCTGGGGGAAGCACCGGAACGTCTGTCGCGCTCGGCGAGGGCGCCGGAAGCGGAGTCGGGCCATCGGTCGGGGTGGCAACGGGTAGCGGCGCCGGAGCAGGTTTCGGCACGAGCGGCGACAGAGTTGTCGTTGCGCTTGGATCGACCTTCGGCAGGGCAAAGAGATCGGAGGTCGGGGCGAGCTGGGGCGATACACCGCCGCCCTGGATGAGCACGGGAGATTGCCCACCTAGGTCGACAGGCCAGAGCACCGAGCCGGCCGCGAGTCCCGTGGATTCGCGAGTCCACCCCGTTACGCCGTACGCGATGCGGTAGATCAGGTCTGAGTCGGTCGTAAAGATCTGCGTCCCCGAAATCGTCGAGACCGCGGCGATGGGGGAACTCGAATTCATTCCCGTGCTCTCTTTGTGCCAGCCGGCCGCATCCAACCAGATGCGCTGGATCACACCGTCTTCGACGCTGAAGACTTCGGGTACTGTCCCGTCCGTGGCGGCACTGATCGGGCCTCTGACGGTAACTGGAAGGAGCTCAGCGTGCCACCCATCCGGGTCGCCCCAGACGCGATACAGCTTGTCGGCCTGCGAGACCATGACGGTGGGCCACAGTCCGCCATCATTGATAGCGGCTATGTCACCGGTGACTCTCACGCCCGTCGACATTTTCTGCCAGCCCGCCGGAGTCTTGACAGTGAGGTAGAGCACTGAATTGTCGACCGACATGATCTGGGGAGAGGTGCCACCCATGTTCACCGCGGCCAGAGTCTTGCTATTCGAGGTCATGCCCGTGCTCGAGACGTGCCATCCGGTGGGCTCGCTCATGGCCTCATACAACACACCGTCTTGGGTGTAGACGACGACCGGAGTGGTTCCGCCCATGTTTACCGCTGAGACAGCGCCGGGCGCGGCGCGAACTCCCGTGCTCTGCTCTGACCACCCGGTTGACTCTTTGCTGCCGAGCCGGAGATAGCGGCTGAAGTCGGTGTAGTGAATGAAGTGCCCGACCGACGCCGCGTCGATCGTGCGGAACGTCAATGGCCCATTCTGGTTGCCCTCGTGCCAGTAGTCCTCTGAGATAAGAATGGTGCCGTCATCGTTGACCTTTTCCACGTATGCGATGTGGCCGTCAACGCCGTTACCACCCGTAAACGCGTCCCATTGGGCCACGGCCCCGACGGTCGGGGTCGCGTCAACCACGAATCCGTCGGCATAGGCGTTGAGCGCCCAGGTCGACGCGTTCCCCGGGTTTGTACGCGGGCGGGCGACGCCGTTGGTGATGAGCTTCCATGCGACGTAGTTCGTGCAATTGTGCCCGGGGTCCATCCCCCAGTACGACACGGAATTCAGGGGCCCGCGGGCCATTTGCCACAGTCCACCGTCGCAGGAATCGCTCGTGCAGAAGACGTCTGCGCGAGCAGCTTGCGCGCCCGACAATGTCAGCGCCGCGACGAGGACCAGCCCAGCTCCCGCGACTGGGAACCCCAGTCCCGTGCGACGAGAACGAAGCGCACGTGAATACATGAAATTATGATCGCATCACGAACGCGGGGGCTCGCGCTCATGAACTACAGCACCCGCCTAGTCACACAAGATTTCGTTGGGACGTAATCTGGCGTTAACCCGTGGCTTGCATGGCCCCCGACTACGCGCCGACGAGCTCCCGGTCCTCGGCCTCCGTGCGCACTGCGCGGTTGACCGCCGACACAACCGCTTTCAGGGATGCCGTCGAGATATCGGCATCGATTCCCACTCCCCACAACCGCTTGCCATTCACATTCAACTCGACATACGCGGCGGCGAGAGCATCACCTCCGGCACTGAGTGCGTGCTCAACGTAGTCGTAGAGCTTCACGTCGATCCCCTGCTCGGCCATGATGTTGAGGAACGCCGCGATCGGACCGTTACCGGTCCCGGTCGCCGGAAGCACGTCATCGGCGATTCGAATTCTGACCTCGAGGTTGACCGTCCCCGACAAATCACTGGTGGTTGCCGTCGAGAGCAACTCGAATCGACCCCACTTGTCTTCGAGTCGCGTTACCGGCGCGGGCAAATACTCGTCGTGGAAGATCTCCCAGATCTCGTCGCTCGTGACCTCGCCCCCTTCGACATCCGTCTTGTGCTGCACGACGGCGCTGAACTCGATCTGGAGCTTGCGCGGCAGATCAAGCGCATGGTCGGCTTTGAGGAGGTAGGCAACCCCGCCCTTCCCGCTCTGCGAGTTCACTCGCACAACCGCCTCGTAGCCGCGGCCCAGATCCTTCGGATCAATCGGGAGGTACGGAACGGCCCAGAGCAACTCGTTGACGTCGACACCCTTCGCCTTCGCGTCGGCCTCCATGGCCTCGAAGCCCTTCTTGATCGCGTCTTGATGCGAACCGCTGAATGCCGTGTACACGAGATCGCCCGCCCATGGGCTGCGCTCGGGTACAGGCAACTGGTTGCAGTACTCGGCTGTGCGCTTGACCTCATCGAGGTCGCTGAAATCGATCTGGGGGTCGATACCCTGGGTAAACAGATTGATTCCCAGCGCCACCAGGTCGACGTTCCCGGTTCGCTCGCCGTTGCCGAAGAGGCATCCTTCGATCCGATCGGCACCGGCCATGTAGCCGAGCTCCGCCGCTGCAATCGCGGTGCCCCGGTCGTTGTGCGGGTGCAGGCTGAGGATGATGTTCTCGCGATGATTCAGCCGTCGCGACATCCATTCGATCGAGTCGGCATACACGTTGGGTGTTGCCATCTCGACCGTCGCGGGCAGGTTGATGATCACCTTGCGTTCAGCGGTCGGGTCGAACACCTCAATCACCCGGTTGCACACCTCAAGCGCGAACTCGAGCTCCGTGCCCGTGTAGCTCTCCGGCGAGTACTCGTAGAAGATCTCGGTGCCTGCGGCAATGTGCTCTGCTGCCCTGCACAGGCGCGCGCCGTTGAGGGCGATGTCGATGATCCCCTGTTTATCGGTGCGGAACACGACGTCACGTTGCAGCACGCTCGTGGAGTTGTAGAGGTGCACGATCGCTCGTTTGGCGCCGATGAGCGATTCGTATGTGCGGTTGATGAGCTCTTCACGTGCTTGCGTGAGAACCTGGATCGTGACGTCGTCTGGAATCAGGTTCTCGTCGATGAGGGTGCGAACGAAATCAAAATCGGTCTGGCTCGCCGACGGGAAGCCGACCTCGATCTCCTTGTATCCCATGCCCACGAGGAGCTCGAACATGATGCGCTTTCGCTCCGGGCTCATCGGATCGATGAGCGCCTGGTTACCGTCGCGGAGGTCGACGGCGCACCAGCGCGGTGCCTGTGTGATGCGCTTGCTCGGCCACGTGCGGTCGGGAAGTTCGACCGACAACTGCTCGTGGTAGGCGCGGTACTTGTGAATCGGCATCGCCGAAGGCTTTTGTGTGTTCTTCATGATGGTCTCTCGTTGGGTGAAGTTGGTGGGTCAGACCGACGACGCTTGCAGCACCAGTCTCCGCGACGAGTGAGGCCTGAGGTTAGGACTCGTCGCGGCAGCTAAGAAGGAGCAGACCGAACACAGATCGATGGTAGCACCGAGACGTCACGGTGCCCCTCTCAGAATTGCCCTCACTTGGCGAGGGCCGAATGAGGGCAGGTAGCACCGAGCGATGGCGAGTCCAATCGCGGAGAGAGCGAGCGGATCGGGATACACGAGGTAGAGCGGTTCCACCGTTGGCGCGAATTTCTTCTTGAACTTCTGTAGTGACCGAAATCCGTATACGGGCTCGAGCACGCGAGCCATGAGCGTGAGTACTCGGCTGAGCGCGCCGGCTCCCGCGTCGTCAGAGCCGGTCGCGAGCGGGGAACCAGACAGGCTCAAGTTGCCGATCCCGCGGGATTTCAACTGCTCGCACGCGTCGGCGATCATGAGCTCCATGACTCCGCTCATCGCGTCTGGTCTGCGCCGCATGAAATCGAGGGTGTAGCCGGAAATCCGACCCTCGCGCCAGACCGGTAGCCAGCTCATCACAGCCTGGACCTGGCCCTGCGCCGAACGAGCAACACTCAACGCGACGTTACGGTCTCTGAGCTCATCGAGGCCCCCGAGCGTGAATCCCATCTCGGGCGCCGCCTTCGTTATGACCCATTCCTCAGACATCTCCTCGATTTGAGTCGCGACCCGTGGGGAAAGATCGACCCACCGCGTCCACTCGACTCGCACATCCTCGCGCTCTGCCCGATTTGTCGCGGTCCGAACGTCTTTTCCACGATGTCCCGATGGTGACCATTCGAGCGGATCGAGAAGGCTCTCTTCCGCAACGATGAGCGATGACCAGCCCAACGCGACGAGCTCGTCACGCCACAGCGCGTGCACGCTATAGAAAATGGGTGACCAGCCGTGCTGATCGCAATATCTCGTGAATTCCAGCAACACCTCGATGTGCCTCCCGCCTGTGCCGATCGGGTCACTCGTGGTCACCGCAAAGCCATTTGCGATCCGATACGCGATCGCTGCCGATGCGTCAGCGCTGATCCAATAGCGATTGCCAGCCCAGGTCGCCATGTACGACAGCGAACCTCCCCCGGCTGAGACCAGCAGGGAGCGCACGAGAAGCGGGTTGTGTGACGACCGGCGCAGGCTGAATCCGCCATGCAACGCAATGAGCACGCACACCAAGAGCGTCACCCACACGATCACGCCTACTCCGTCGTACAGCAGAAGCGTCGCCGGCGATTGCGGAGCAAACTCGACGCGCTCATGCACCAAGAACGAGATGGGAATCAATCGCTCAGGGAGGTCGAGGAGAAGATCGGTTACGGTGACGCCGTATGAGAACTGAGTGCGCAGCACCCACCCAAGCCCCACATAGAGCAGCGAAGCGACAGCAACGGATGCCGCAATCGCCGCGATGAGGCGGGCGATGAGGGATGGTCGCACTCGCACCGGGAACCGTCGCGCTTGCGTCAGCAGCACGACAGCGAACACGACGGGAAGCACGGCGCTCAGCACCAGTGGTACCGCCACATCCCCGTTGCGCGACGGCGTGATGGGGATCGCCCACGGCTGTCCCGAAGCGGGGATAAAGCCGAAATACCAGCCCGCGAGCCCACCCAAGAGACCGCTGATGATCGCCAGCACCCACACCGCCGCACGCCGGCCACGCACCAGACCCCGAGCGCAGACGAGCACCACGACGAGCGGCAGCACCGTGACGATGCTCGACCCCCAGCCGTGCAATCGCACTCGGGCCACCGCCGCCAAACACTCGTCTGACACATGACGCACCGCGCACGGAGCGGCGTCGGGCAGAACACCCCCAAGCCCGTCGGTCAGCAGAAGCGCGAACGGCGAGAGCAGACCAGCATGAGTGGGCGAAAGCAAGGTGACCACCGGACCGATAGCGAAGATCACAGCGACCAGTGCGAGCTGCAGCCGAGTCTCATGGTCTGAACTTCGCCACGACGCCGGGCGGTGCGCGTGGCGTGTCAGCACAGCACCGATCCCGACCCCGACAATGGCTCCCGCTAGCCCATACAAATATGCGGGGTGGCCGGTGTACAAGAACAACATAATGTTGCCCGCAACAATGATGATCCGCAGTCGGCGGCGCCACAGCGGCCCGGCGGAGGCGCTCGCCCATCCGAGGGCGCCCGCGATCGGGGTCAGCGGGTCGACGACGACGAGCGAATGAACCGCGGCAGACCAAAATGACCCGCTTGCCTCGGCGATCAGCAGGATCAGAAGCCCGATAAGCGTGCCGGCAATGCCGGTCACGACAAAGGCCACAACCGTCCGCCACGTGCCGATGAGCCGCTCGGCGTAGCCGAGACCGAACAGGGCGGCGAGAACGACGAGGACCAGCTGCGGGATGTCCTTCACGAGGACAATCGACGTCAACAGCGACCACCAGTTCCAATGTCTGGCCGAGCCCGGGTCGAGCACGACGACACTCGAGAAATTACCGGTGAAATGGCCTCGAAGAACTCCGAATGCGACGGCGAATCCGACTACGACGATGACAACCACGACCGTGAATGGGCGTCGGCGGATCCAGTCAAGGATGATCATGCGATCGGGCTCACTAGTCCAAAATGAATGAGCACGGGGTCGATTCCGTGGGACATCACAAAACGCACAGTCGACCAGTCGTGCGCTGTCCCCGGTGAAATGACCGAGGTCACAGTCATCTGACCGTGCGTGGCCGCGCCGGCCAAAAGAACGAGCCCTGGACCGAACCGTGAGTCGCCAGCACCCCAACCGAAGATCGCGACCTCCGAGCTGTAGCTACTGTGAGCGGCAATGATGTCTAGCGGGCGATGCGCCTCGTACAAGGCTTTGTTCCCACCGAAACCACGCGAGACCGTGAATTCGATGGTGCCGATACTCGGTGCAATCTCTCCGGAAATATCAATGATGTTCCCGAAAATTTCAGGATGGCTCGCGCCGAGTTGAATCGCGCACGTTCCGCCCTGCGACCACCCCGCGATCGCCCACGACGACGACGGTGACGCGACGGTGAGGTGAGCGCGTATCCAGCGCGGAACATCCACCGTGAGATACGTCTCGCTGTCACCTGCCCACGCGTCCGCGCACATCGGGTTGACGCCCGCGTGCCCCAGCTGATCGGGCACGACAACAATCGGCGCGAGTCCCCCGTGGGTCGACGCGAAGGTGTCGAAGACGCGGTCAATCTGTCCGGCCTCGAAGACATTCTGAGGGCTGCCGGGCTGACCCGACATCATCACGATGACTGGGAGAGCCGGAGGAGGGTTCACGAGCGCCGCCGGGGGAAGGTAGACAAACGCGGGCCGAGCCGGAAACCCCGAGACCGTCGCCGGAATCACCACTGTTCCCACGATCCCTGCAGCCGGCAGTGGGGCCGGCGCCTCCCACGAACTCCACAGCGGGCGGGGCGCGGAGGCGGCCGCGATGGCCTGCAAGTACTGGGCTGGGATCGGAGCCACCGCGCTCGCACCCATCGCACTGGCGATCGTCGGGTATTGTCCAATGTCAGCATTGACTCCGACCACGCCACCGGACAGGAAAACGACGATCGCGACGGCCGCGACGATTCGTCGCCCGGTGCGGGCACCCACCATGCTCGCAACCGCGAGGCCGACTCCGGCCCAGGCGATCACAATCCACGTACGAGAACCGACGCTGACTGCTACCTGCACGATGTCGAGCACGTCGATGAAGAGCCACATGAGGGCCGCAGCAACAAGGGCGCCGGCGCCAGCACCGGCGGCGAGGCGCGCGAGGTGCGCCGCAACCGACCGGCGGGTGCGCGGCCTGTGGGACAGCGCAAGCGCACTGAGGGCGACGACGGCGATTGCCCCGATAACGAGCGGAACCGCTCCGGAAATGAGGCTCATCTGGCCTATCGCGCCGAAATCCACCGTGCCTCCCGTCGGATCCGAGCGCTGGCCGCGCACCATGTCAGTGAGTGCCCGGATCACGTAGTCATTCCCTGAGCATCCTTGTCACCGAGACAAAGTCTTCGGGAGCGTGCTCATGGTACTCGGGCACTACCGTGCGGTTGCTGTGTGCCGCGAACCTCATGCCAACGGCGCAAACCGTGCGTGGGCCGCACCCCGGTTCGCTGGGGACCAAGCCCGGTTAGAACCCGAGTCGCCCGAGTTGCTTTGCGTCGCGCTGCCACTCCTTGGCAACCTTCACGCGTAACGAGAGAAACACCTGCCGGCCGAGAAGCTTCTCGATCTCGATGCGAGCTCGGGCACCGACATCCTGGAGTCGCTGACCTTGGTGGCCGATGATGATTCCTTTTTGGCTGTCGCGCTCGACGAACAGGTTAGCGTAAATCTCCAGGAGGTCCTTCGACTCGCTCTCGATCATGTCGTCGATCGTGACTGCGATTGAATGCGGGAGCTCGTCGGTCACGCCTTCCAGAACCGCCTCACGTATCAGCTCCGCGACGCGCGATTCCGTGGTCTCGTCGGTGACCGCATCCTCCGGATACAGGGCTGCCGAGAGTGGCATGAGCTTCACGAGTTCGGTCGTCAGGATGACGAGCTGCACTCGGTCGAAGCTCGAAATGGGAATGATTGCGTCCCAGTCCCGCAATTCGCTCACCGCTTGCAATTGCTCGGCAACACCCGGTCGTGACGATGCATCGATCTTCGTGACGATCGCTACCTTCTTGGCGCGCGGGAATGAGTCAAGCTGCTCATTAATGTATTTGTCGCCCGGCCCGATCTTCTCGTTAGCGGGAAGGCACAGCCCGATCACGTCGACCTCACCGAGTGTTTCCTGCACGATGGAGTTGAGCCGTTCGCCAAGCAGCGTGCGCGGGCGATGCATGCCCGGAGTGTCGACGATGACGAGCTGGCCACCCTCCGCATGAACGATCCCGCGGATCGCGCGGCGCGTGGTTTGCGGCTTCGATGAGGTAATGGCGACCTTCTCCCCCACGAGCGCGTTGGTGAGGGTCGACTTTCCGACGTTCGGCCGGCCGACAAAGGAGACGAATCCGGCGCGGAACGGCTCCGCGCGTGGTTCTCGGGTGTCGGTCATTCCGCGTCCTTGTGTTCGCTAGTGAACGTCGCCCGAGCATCGATGAGCGCCTCATCGCGCTCGACAAGTACAGTGCTTACGCGCTTGCGCCTACCTTCGGTGCGCTCGGCCGTGAGCACGAGACCTGACACTTCCGCGCGCGAACCGGTCACCGGAAGCCTTCCGAGCGTTTTTGCGAGGAGGCCGCCCACCGAATCCACCTCGTCATCATCAAGTTCGAGACCGAAGAGGTCTCCGAGTTCATCGATTGCCAGGCGCGCGCTCACGCGGAACCTGCCCTCCTCGAGCTCCTCAACCTCGGCGACTTCTCGGTCATACTCATCCGAGATATCGCCGACGAGTTCTTCGATGAGATCCTCTAGGGTCACGAGACCCGCGATTCCGCCGTACTCGTCCACAACCATCGCGAGATGGTTTGACTCGAGCTGCATTTGGCGAAGCAGGCTGTCGGCCTTCTGAGACTCGGGAACAAACAGCGCCGGCCGCGCGAGTTCTGCGGCCGTGAGGGCGGTGCCATCAAGTGCGACCGCATCGATGGTGCGCTCATGGGCAAGTCGCGCGACATCCTTGAGATAAAGAACGCCGCGAACCTCGTCGATGTCCTCGCCGATCACGGGCACTCGAGAGATTCCCTTGCCCAGCAGCAGCCCCATCGCGGCCTCAAGCGAGGCGTCGAAATCAATCGTGATCATGTCGGTGCGCGGAACCATGACCTCGCGCACAACAGTGTCATTGAACTCGAAGATCGAGTGAATGAGCTCACGGTCGTCCTCCTCAAGCACATCGTGTTCCGTCGCTTCGTCGACCATGCTCAAGAGTTGTTCCTCGCTTGAGAAGGTTGCCGTGCCCGGCCGTCCGGGCGTCACGCGATTGCCCAGCGCGACGAGGGCATCGGCAATTGGCCCGAGGATGATCCGGACGGCTCTCACGACCGGGGCCGAGAAACTCACGACACCTCGCGCATGAGCGCGCCCAACGCTGCGAGGGCTTGACCCGACAAGGACAAACGAGGTTGCCGTCATGATGAGGGCGCTCGCGAGAAGCGCCCACCACCACTGAGCGAACACGCTCGCGAGCGCGAGGGTGACGAGCACTGCTGCGGTCGTCTCGGCAACGACACGCATGAAGTTGAGTGCATTGACGTGCGCGCCGATGTCGGCGGCAATCGCCAGCAGCGAGCGTCGCGAGCGACTCGTCGCGGCGATGTCAATTAGGTCGGTGCGACTGAGCGTCGCGAGCGAAGAATCCGCGGCCGCAAGCAGCCCACCGAACACCACGAGCAACACGGCAACACTGATGAAGAGAGCAACCATGACGCCGGTTACCGTCGCCGCTCATTGAGGGCAAAACCGACGAGAATGTCGCGCTGAACGCCGAACATTTCCTTCTCTTCCTCGGGCTCGGCGTGATCGAAACCGAGCAAGTGCAGCATGCCATGCGTTGTCAGGAGCAGCATCTCCTCGATGGGTGAGTGGCCGGCGGCCTCTGCCTGGGCAATGGCAACCTGCGGGCACACGACGATGTCGCCCAGCAAACCCGCCGGTGTCAGATTGTCTTCGTTGCCGGGCCGCAGCTCGTCCATGGGGAAGCTCAGGACGTCGGTCGGGCCGGGCTCGTCCATCCACTGCAAGTGCAGTTGCTCCATCGCTGCTTCGTCAACGAAGACGATTCCGAGCTCTGCATCGGGATGCACGTGCAACTGGTCAAGAGCGAATACCGTCAATCGCTGAATCGCGGCTTCGTCAACGGCAACACCAGACTCGTTGTTGATCTCGATACTCATTGCTGCCTCCCTGCGGCACCGGCCGGATCAGGCGAGCTCGGTTCGCGGCGGCGTCGGTCTTTCTCGAACTTCTCAAGCTGTTGTTGTGCCTCGTACTTCGTGTAGGCGTCCACGATGTCGCCGACGAGGCTGTGCCGCACCACATCAGCGCTCGTGAGCCGCGAGAAGTGGATGTCGTCGATCTCTGCAAGCACGCGCGTCACGAGCTGCAGACCGCTGGCCCCCATCGGAAGATCGACCTGCGTGATGTCGCCGGTGATGACCATCTTCGAACCGAAGCCCAGCCGGGTGAGAAACATCTTCATTTGCTCGGACGTGGTATTCTGCGCCTCGTCGAGGACGATGAACGAGTTATTGAGCGTCCGGCCACGCATATAGGCGAGGGGCGCCACTTCGATCGTGCCCGCCGCGAGCAACTTGGGCACGAGATCGGGATCCATCATCTCGCCAAGCGCGTCATAGAGCGGCCGAAGATACGGGTCAATCTTGTCAGTGAGGCTACCCGGAAGAAACCCGAGCCGCTCCCCCGCCTCGATAGCCGGCCGGCTCAGGATGATTCGCTCAACCTCTTTGCGCTGCAACGCTTGCACGGCCTTTGCCATTGCGAGGTAGGTCTTGCCGGTTCCCGCGGGACCAATGCCAAACACGATCGTGTTCACGTCGACAGCATCGACGTACTCTTTCTGCCCGAGTGTCTTGGGCCGAATGCTCTTTCCTCGCGCCGTGATGATCGCTTGGCTGAGCAACTCTGCGGGGCTTCCCGACTTTGCATCGAGGATTCGCTGCGACGAGGTGACCTCGATCGGACCCAGCTCACGACCATCCCGAATCATCTGCACCAGTTCCTCGACGAGTTCTCGCGCCGCGCGCACCTGCTCGCCTTGGCCTGTTAACAGCACCCGGTTCGAGCGCACGAGTACGTCAACCGACGAATGCTGCTTCTCAATGAGGGCGAGTAGTCGGTCCCCGGGGCCGAGCAGTCGCACCATGGCGAGTCCGTCTAGTTGCAGTTCGACCTGCACTATCGTCGAGCTCGGCGGCACAGAGGACGCCTCGCGCGAAGCTGCTTCGTCAGATAGCAAGTGACTCTTCCGTGAGGGGCTCGCCCGACTTCGATGGGCCCATGACATGGGCGTGCACGTGAAAGACGGTTTGGCCGGCGCCAGGTCCCGTGTTGAACGCGAGCGAAAAGTCTCCGCCGGTGAATTCGATCGCGAGCCGCTGCGCGGTCGCAACGATCTCCGCGAGCAAATCGGGGTCGCCCGCCGCGAGTTCGGTGACATTGGCGAAGGCCTCAGTCTTCGGCACCACCAGCAGATGAACTGGTGCCTTGGGTGCGATATCCCGGAACGCGATGATCGAGTCAGACTCGAACACGATGTCCGCCGGGATTTCGCGCGCGACAATGCGCGAGAACAGCGACGGTGAATCGGTCATGAGACCAGCTTAAGGCTCACCAGCGGCCGAGCATCGAGTTGATGACCGCGAGCGCTGCCGGTCCGGCGGTTGACGTGCGCACAACCTCTGGGCCCAAACACACGAGCTCGGCCCCGGCCTCGGCGAAGGCGTCAAGTTCTCGTCGCGTGATGCCGCCCTCCGGCCCGACGACGATAAGCAGGTCGCGGCCGTCGAGTCTGAGTCCGCTGAGCGGGGTCACTGCTGTCGGCTCAAGCACGAGCATCCGTACGCGAGCTGTCATTTGCGCAAGCTGCGTCGACGTCACGAGGTCAAGCACATCGGGAATCCATGACCGAAGCGATTGCTTGGATGCCTCGCGAACTACCGCCCCCCAGCGGTCGCGGCGTTTGGCAACCTTTGCGCCCTCCCAGCGTGAAATGCTGCGCGAGGCCGACCACGGAATGACCCCGTCGATGCCGAGCTCGGTTGCGACCTGTACCGCGAGCTCATCGCGGTCGCCCTTGGCGAGCGCTTGGGCGAGGAAGACCGACGGCTCTCGTCGCGGTGCAGTCGAGAGTTCTGTCACCTCGATTGTGAGCTCAGTGTGTTCGGCGGTGACGATCGGTCCAGACACGACGAGCCCTGCGCCGTTGCCGATCGCGACGGATTCTCCGAGTACCAACCGGGAGACCGTGACGGCGTGCCTGGCTTCCGCGCCGTGCAGCGATACCCGGTCGCCGATGGCCGCCGACTCGAGCGATTCGTCGAGATACCGGTGCGCCAAGCGCCCTACATCCCCATGAAGCGGTCGCGCAGCTTCGTGAACAGCCCCTGTTGGAAGTGGGAGAAATGAGGTGGCTGGACCTTGCGAGATGTCGCGAGCTGCTTGATGAGCTCTTGCTCCTTACCGCTCAGTTTTGTCGGTGTCATCACCTGAATACCGATGCGCAAGTCCCCTCTGCCCGAGCCGCGCAAATGGGTGATGCCGCGGTCCTTGATCGTGATCACCTCGGCGCTCTGCGTGCCGGGCTTGATCTCGAGCGCGACCTCACCGTCGAGCCCCTTGAGGGTCGTCTTCGTTCCGAGAATCGCGTCGGTCATCGCGACCTCGACGGTCGCAAGTAGGTCGTCGCCGTTGCGCGAGAAGGTTTCGTTGTGGCGCACCTTCATCTCGAGGAAAAGATCGCCGTGGGGACCACCCGCGGGGCCCACTTCACCTTCGCCTGGCATTTGCAGACGCAGTCCGGTGTCGACGCCGGCCGGAATGTCAACGGGGATCGTGCGCGTCGCCCGCACCCGGCCCTGACCTGCGCACGTCACGCACGGGCTCGCGATGATCGTGCCGTAGCCGCGGCAGGTGCCACACGGGTTCGACGTCATGACGTTTCCCAGCAAACTGCGCACGGTGCGCTGGATCTGGCCCGTCCCGTGACAGATGTCACAGCGCACGGGTGCCGTTCCGGGCTGGCAGCACGACCCGTCACACGTCGCGCACACAATTGCGGTGTTGACCTCAAGGTCGCGCTTGGTTCCGAAGATCACCTCATCGAGGTCCACCTCTACCCGCACGAGGGCATCCTGGCCGCGTTCCTTGCGCGATCGAGGCCCGGTCGTGCGGCCTCCGCCACCGAAGAACGTCTCGAAGATGTCGCCGAATCCGCCGAATGTTGCCCCGCCAAAGGTCGGCTGCGGTCCGAGGTCGTACTGCTGGCGCTCTTGGGGGTCGCTGAGCACGTCGTACGCATGTGTCACAAGCTTGAAGCGCTCGGATGCCTCGGCGCTCGGATTCACGTCCGGATGAAGCTCACGCGCCAACCGCCGATACGCCTTCTTGATCTCGTCGGGCGATGCGTCGCGGGCGACGCCGAGCGCCTCATAGTGGTCTGCCAACAGTTGCCTTGTCTTTCGATTCAGTCTTCGCCCAGAAGTCGCGAGAGGTACCGGGCTACCGCTCGCACTGCTGCCATGTTGTTCGAGTAATCCATGCGCGTTGGCCCCAACACTCCGACCCTCGCAACGCTTCCACCCGATGTGGTGTACCCGCTCGTGAGCACCGAGGTCTCAGACAGGCCGAACCCTACATTCTCTTTGCCAATCGAGACCGATACACCGTTGTGGTCGACTTCCATTTCGCTGAAGAGCCGGAGGAGCGTGACTTGCTCCTCGATCGCTTCTAGCACCGGGAAGATGCTGCCCGAGAAATCCTCTTCCGTGCGCACAAGGTTCGCTGTTCCGGCCATCAGCAATCGGTCTTGGCGGTTGGCGAGCACTTGCTCGACAAGACTCGAGACAACTTCGTTGACGAGCGGGCGGCGGGCTTCGGCGAACTGTTCGGTGAAGCCTTCGAGCCTGGCCGCGGCATCCGACATCCCCAGTCCACCGAGCGAGGCGTTGAGTCGTGCGCGCAAGTCGCCAAGAAACTCTTCATCGAGATCGCCTGTGACATCAATCAGGCGCTGTTCGACACGCCCGGAGTCGGTGATGAACACGGTCATGAGGCGAGTGGAACTCAGCGGCACGAGTTCGATGTGACGAACGCGGGATGTTGCGAGCGTCGGGTACTGCACCAGTGCGACCTGGTGCGTCAACTGTGAGAGCAACCGCACGGTGCGCGCGAGCACGTCGTCGAGATCAACCGACAATCCCACAAAGCTCTCGATCGCCTGGCGTTGTGCAGCGCTCAACGGGCGGAGGTCGGCGAGTTGGTCAACGAATACCCGGTAGCCCTTGTCAGTCGGCACCCGACCCGATGAGGTGTGGGGCGCGACGATAAGTTCTTCGTCCTCGAGCAACGCCATGTCGTTACGAATCGTTGCCGCAGACACGCCGAACGAGTGACGCTCGACGATCGACTTCGAACCGACCGGCTCGCGGGAGGCCACGTAGTCCTGCACGATGACCCGGAGAACCTCGAGACCACGTTCCGATACCACGTCACCGCCCCCCTCTTGCCACTGGCACTCACTGCATCTGACTGCCAATTGTACCGTGACACGCCGTGACCAAACCGTTGCATGCACGGTTGTCGAGGCACTAGCTTGTGTCTGACTCCCGTTCACCTTGAAAGGCAGGCCGTCATCATGAGCGAAGCACCCCCGCCGGCCGCGGCCCCGCAACCCGCCGCGCCGTTGACGGCAGCAGAGGATAAGCAGTGGGCCTCGTTCGCGCACTTCGGTGGTGTAATCGGGATTCTGCCCTCGCTGATCATCTATCTGGTGTTCAAGGACCGCGGCGAGCGCACTCGTCAAGAGTCGAAAGAGGCGCTGAACTGGCAGATCTCGTTCACTGGCCTCTGGGTAATCCTGAACATTCTTGGATTTATCATCACGCAGGTCGCGTACAGCGTCGGCCTGTACTTCATCGCACCAGCCGGTGGCTGGCTCATCTTCCTGCTCTGGGTGGCGAACATCGTGTTCTCCATCATGGGCGGGGTGCGAGTCAACGGCGGAGGAAGCTACCGCTACCCCTTCGCGGTTCGACTCATCAAGTAGGACTCCGTTGCGGGCCGGCGCACCACACCGTGGCTCGCTAGTTTGACGCGGCTAACCCCTAGAGAAAGGCACGACAAAATGACAGAAACACCAGCTCCCGCAGCGGCGAACCCGTTGACCCCGGCCGAGGACAAGCAGTGGGCGTCGTTCGCCCATCTCGGTGGAATCCTTGGTTTCCTCCCGTCGCTCATTATTTGGCTCGTCTTCAAGGACCGTGGCGCGTTCACGAACACTGAAGCGAAGGAGGCACTGAACTTCCAGATCACGATCGTTGCCGCGTACATCGTCGGCTCGATCTTGAGCGTGATCATCGTCGGATTCCTGATCACGATCGCCGCGGCGATCGTGTCGATCATCTTCTCGATTATCGGCTTCATGCGCGCGAAGGAAGGCACGGCGTACCGCTACCCGTTCGCGATTCGTCTCATCAAGTAAGACCGCGACTAGCAGTGAGCCCGAGGGCATTGTTCTCGGGCTCACTGCTTTAATGTCCTCATGACACAACCGCTGAACCCGTACCAGTCCACGCAGCAGATGAGTCCGAGTGACGAAAAGCTGTGGGCGACACTCGTCCACGTCGGCGGCATTGTGGCCGGCTTTCTCCCGGCCCTCGTCGGCTACATCGTCCTCAAGGACCGAGGGCCGTTCATCCGCCACCACACGGCGACTGCTCTGAATTTTCAGATCACGCTCGCGATCGTCTACGTGGCCGGCTTTGTCCTGTCCCTCGTGTTCGTCGGGATCCTCGTGGTGATCGCTGCGCAGATTCTCGCGATCATTTTCAGCATCATCGCTGCCATCGCAGCCAACCAAGGCCAGTTCTACAGTTACCCCCTCACGATCAAGTTCGTGAGCTAGCACCAGTCGTGCGGATCAGTCGTCCACTAGGCGACGCACGACCAAGTCGGCGAGCAATCGACCGCGCAGGGTGAGCTCGACTCGCCCAGACAGGGCGGCCCTAGCGTCTACGAGTTCGTCGGCTATTAAGCCCGCGACGGCGGTGCGGCCGGATGCCGCAAGCAAGCCGATCGGGAACCCCTCGCGCACGCGCGTGCGCAACAGCACCGACTCAACTCTGCGCGTTTCGACGTCGAGCGTCTCACGTCCGGCCGCCGGGGAGTGGCCCGCGGCGATCCGGTCGGCGTATGCCGCAGGATGCTTCACGTTCCACCACCGGACCCCGCCGACGTGACTGTGCGCGCCGGGACCGACACCCCACCAGTCGTGACCGACCCAGTAGCCGAGATTGTGGTCTGACCTGAACCTTTCCGACCGCGCCCAGTTGGAGACCTCGTACCACTGGAATCCGGCAGCGGCGAGCGCGGCGTCTGCCCGTTCGTACATATCCGCTTGAAGGTCGTCGTCCGGGGTTGCCACTTCGCCCCGACGAATCTGCGCCGCTAACTTGGTGCCGTCCTCGACGATGAGGGCGTAGGCGGAGATGTGGTCTGGTTCTTGCGCGATCGCGTGATCGAGCGAGACCGACCAGTCCTCGAGCGACTCCCCGGGGGTGCCGTAGATCAGGTCGAGGCTCACCTGAAGTCCCACCTCGCGCGCCCACGCCACGACGAGCGGAATCCGTGCAGGATCGTGGGTGCGCTCGAGCGTCGCGAGCACGTGGGGCACGGCCGACTGCATCCCGAACGAGATTCTCGTGAATCCCGCGTCGGCGAGTGCACCCAGGTAGTCCCGGTCGACGGAATCGGGATTCGCCTCGGTCGTCACTTCGGCGTCTGCGGCGAGCCCCCAAGTATCGGCAACCGCGGCAAGCATCCGTGCGAGGTCGCTCGCAGGGAGGAGGGTGGGCGTGCCTCCGCCAAAAAAAACGGTGGATACCCGGCGTGGCGCGACGCCCGCCCCCGTGAGAACTCGCTGAGCCAGCGCGACCTCGGTCACCGCTTCGCTCGCATAGTCGCCGCGTTTGGCCCCGCGCAATTCGTCACTTGTGTATGTGTTGAAATCGCAGTAGCCGCAGCGTGCGCGGCAGAACGGCACGTGCAGGTACACGCCGAAGTTGCGATCGGCCGACCCGATTGCGACGTTTTTGGGAAGTGCGCCATTGCGCGGAGCGGGATCACCGAGCGGTAGAGCGCTCGGCACTAGCGTTCACCCCGCGACCGGCTCCGCCTCATGGTCTCAGTCTGACATCCGGGGGTGGCCGATCGAGGAGAATGGACTCGTGAGCACCTTCGTCCTGTGGGACATTGACGGAACCCTGATCCGCAACACTCCGCACGCCGGGACGCTCTACGTTGACTCGATCGAGCAAGTCACAGGGATTCGACCAACTACTCGCGTGCCGAACCCGCACGGCATGACCGAAGGCCAGTTGCTGGCCGCGATCCTCGAGGTCAACGACCTGGACCCGGGCGCGCTCCCCGCCGTGCTCGAACGCCTCGACGAGCTTTCGCGGATCCAGCATGAAGCCGGGTATCGGCGCGAAGCCTGTGTCGGGTCATCCGAAGCTCTCGCGGCAGTTGCGGCGCGCGGGTGGACAAATGCGTTGCTGACCGGCAACGGGCCGACGCGTGCGCGGTTCAAACTGGTCGCGGCGGGCTTTGACCCTGACGACTTCGATTGGGGGCACTCGTTCTTCGGTCACCTTTCACCGACTCGCCATCACCTCACGGCCGAAGCCCGAACTGCGCTGCCCACGGAGTCGGCCGTGATCGTGGGAGATACTCCGAAAGACGGTGAGGCAGCGGACTCAGTGGGCATCCCCTTCATCGCGGTCGCGACCGGGGCGTATGACTCGGAGGCGCTCCGCTTGACAAGCGCACTGGTGGTCGTTGACGATCTCGCGTCGGGTCTCGGGCCGCTGCTGACCGCGATCGATCAGTCGATTGGCACGGCGAGCGCTCGCAAGTAGCGGCGCGTGTAGTACTCCTGCACTACACGCAGCACGGGATAGACCGCCCACCACCATCGACTCGACGGGCGTGAGAACGCCGTGATTGTGATCCACACCGAGCCATCACCCTTGCGGTCGACAACGAACGCTTCCTCGCCGTCTTCGGGGTGCCCGGGAAGCGTTCCGTAGGCGAAGCCGACCCGGTGGGGTTCATCGATCACGTAGACAACCCTTGCGGGCGCAGCGAACCGGACCGGTCCGAGTGGGATGCGCAGCAGCACGGTGTCGCCTGCGGCCAGCAGTGGCGTGCCGTCTGAGGCGAAAACCTGCTCACGTTCGGTGACAATGGCCGGCTGCGTGGGTCGCCCGACTCCGTCGAATCCGACCGGTGTATAGCCGGTCTGGGCGATATCGGCAGGCACATCGACGGGTTCGACGCGAAAGCCGCTCGCCCGCTGAATACCCCAACTGAGCGTTTTCACGCAGGCATAGTCAAATCGGTCATCGCCATGCCCGATACGTGCGCGCCGCTGAATCGGCCGATAACCCGTCGGGGGATGCCGTAGCAGATCCTCGGCGGCAGTCGCACCCACCGCGGCATAGGTCACCGGCACCCGCCAGAGTGGCAGGTCCGGTGTACCAGCGAGCACGGGTTCTGCGGACATCCACCCGATTATAGAAGCCGTCGTCGAGCGTTGGCCGGGCATCGATGTGGTTCGCTTGGGGACATGGAATCAACCTCGCGCGCGCCGAGCACGATCGTATTCGTTGCCATTGGTGCCGCGGGTGGAATTCTCAGCGGTGTCTTCGGTGCCGGCGGGGGAATCGTGCTCGTGCCGCTGCTCGTGACGGTGGCCGGGTTCGATCAGCGCCGAGCCGCGGCGACCTCCCTCCTGGCGATCGTGCCGACGGCACTCGCCGGGTCACTCACGTACATCCTCCATGGGCAGATCGACTGGGTAGCCGCCGCCGCAATGACTGTCGGCGCCGTCGTAGGTTCGGTCATTGGGGGCCGCCTTCTCGTGCGGATCCCCCTGACGTGGCTGCGCTGGCTGTTCATTGCGCTTCTCGTTGTGGTGGCCATCCGGATGGCCTTCGTCGTACCCGAACGCGGCGCGCCACTCGCGTTCAGCATCCCCGTGCTCATGGCGTATCTCGCGATCGGGCTCGTGATGGGCCTCGCGGCGGGGCTCTTTGGTATTGGCGGCGGTGCGATCGCCGTGCCCGCGCTCGTGGGCATCATGGGGATCAGCGACCTCATCGCCAAGGGCACGTCACTTCTCGTCATGGCGCCGACCAGCCTCGCTGGCACGATTACCCACGCGCGGAACGGCTACGTCGACTGGCGAGCGGGGGCGGTTATCGGACTTTCTGCAACCATCGCCGGGATCGGAGGCGCCCTGCTCGCTTTTGCTATTCCCCCACGGCTGTCGAGCGTGCTCTTCGCGGTGCTGCTTCTGGCGATGGCGGTGCGACTGGCGGTGAGGGCGATCCGCAGGTAGCAGACTGTAGTCATGCGAATTGCGGTAACTGGCGGTAGTGGAAAGCTCGGCGCACCGGTTGTTGACGTGCTTCGGGATGCCGGACACTTCGTGATCAACCTCGATCGAGTCGTGGCGCGTGGGCCAGAGTCGTCGCAAATCGATCTGACCGACTACGGGCAAGTGATCGACTCGTTCTTCGGCATCAACGATCGGCACGACGGACTCGACGCGATCGTGCACCTCGCGGCCATTCCCGCGGGAGGGATCGTGCCAGACGTCGCGACCTTCCACAACAATATGCTCACGACGTTCAATGTGTTTCAGGCCGCGCGTCGTGCGCGAATCAAGACGATCGTCTACGCCTCGAGCGAGACGCTGCTCGGCATCCCGTTCGACTCTCCCCCGCCGTACATCCCCGTCGACGAGGATTACCCGTCGCGCCCCGAGTCGATCTACGCCGTCACAAAGCATCTCGAGGAGGAGCTCGCGCAGAAGTTTGTGCGGTGGGATCCGGAACTCAGTATCACGGGACTGCGGTTCTCTAACGTGATGTCCCCCGAGGATTACGCGAACTTCCCCGCATACGACCTCGATGCATCGTTGCGCAAATGGAACCTGTGGGGCTACATCGACGCGCGCGACGGCGGACAGGCCGTGCTCAAGGCGCTCGAACTCTCCAAGCCAGGCTTTGAGGCATACATCATCGCCGCGGCCGACACGGTCATGAGGCGTCCCAATGCCGAACTTGTCGCCGAGGTGTTCCCGACTGTGGAACTCAAGGGCGATCTCGGCACGAACACGACGATGCTGTCGATCGACAAGGCCCGTCGCATCCTCGGGTACGAGCCCCAATACTCGTGGCGGGACGCGTAACTTCGGGGGGATTTGACTAGCGGCGAACCATCCCGCTCAGCGCGTCCGCGTCGAGCGCGAACAGGTCGCGTGAGCCCGCGGTCGCGGCGCTCGCGAGTCCCGTAGCGGCCGGCAGCAATTGCGCGGCAAAGAAGCGCGCCATGACGAGCTGCTCTTCCGCAAGGTCGGCGTTGCCGGTTTCCGCGCCAGCGAGAGCCGACCGCGCGAGAAGCCAGCCGCCGAGGCACAAGCCCCACACGCGCAAATACGGGCTTGAGCCCGAGAGCACACCGTTGGGGTCTGCTACGCCGGTGCGCAGCATCCACACGGTCGCCTTCTCGAGCGAGTCGAGCTGGGTCGAGAGTTCTGCGCCGATCGCGGTGAAGTCGTCACCCGCGGCAACGAGATCACCGAGGGTTTCACGCATCGTGGTGATGAACTCGAGCGCCGAAGCGCCGTCGCGAACGGGGAGCTTGCGGCCGACGAGGTCGGCGGCCTGGATACCGTTCGTGCCTTCGTAGATCGCCGCGATGCGAACGTCGCGGTAATGCTGCGCGACACCGGTCTCCTCAACGAAACCCATTCCACCGTGGATCTGCAGGGCGAGCGACGTGAGTTCGATGCCGAGGTCGGTACCGAACGACTTGCAAATCGGGGTCAACAGGCCCGCGATCTCCCCGGCGCGAGCGCGAGTGGCGGTATCCGGGTGGTGAATGGCGATGTCCATGTAGCTCGCGTTGAGGAGCATCAGCCGGCGGATCGCCGCGATAGAGGCCTTCTGCGTCATGAGCATGCGGCGGACATCCGGGAATTCAATGATTTCGGAGTCCTTGCCCTGCGCGCCGATGGCGAGGCCCTGGCGTCGCTCGCGCGAGTAATTCAATGACTGCTGGTATGCCCGCTCGCTCAACGCGACGCCCTGCATGCCGACCGAGAGGCGCGCGACGTTCATCATGACGAACATGATGCGCATGCCGAGGTTCTCCTCGCCAATGAGGTATCCCGTTGCGCCCTCGTACGAGAGCACGCAGGTTGGTGATCCGTGGATGCCGAGCTTGTGCTCGATTGACAGGCACGTGACGGCGTTGTGCTCGGCCGGGTTGCCCTCGGGGTCGAGGTGGAACTTGGGAACGATGAAGCAGGAGATTCCGCGAGTGCCCTCGGGAGCACCGGGAGTGCGCGCGAGAACGAGGTGCACGATCTGCGCGGTCATGTCGTGCTCGCCCCACGTGATGTAGATCTTTTGACCGGTGATCGCGTACGTGCCGTCACCGTTGGGCACAGCCTTGGTCGTGAGCGCGCCGACATCCGACCCGGCCTGCGGCTCGGTGAGGTTCATCGTGCCGCTCCACTCGCCGCTGATCATCCTCGGGAGGTAGAGCGCCTTCTGCTCGTCACTTCCGTAGTGCAGCAGCGCGTCGATAGCGCCCTGGGTGAGCAACGGGCACAGTGCGAAGGCCATATTGGATGACTGGAGCATCTCCTGGATGGCGAGGCCGACTACCGACGGGAATCCGCCGCCGCCGAACTCCTCGGGGAATGGGATCGAACCCCAGCCCGCGTCGACGTAGGACGAGTACGCCTTGCGGAACGCGTCCGGAACGGTCACCGTGCCGTCGGATTGGCGCTGAGCACCCTGCGTGTCGCCGATGCGGTTCGTTGGAGCGACCACCTTTGACATGAAGTCTGCGCACTGCTCAAGCAAGTCGACGACGGTGTCGAGGTCGGCGTGCTCGAAGCCCGGCAGGGCCGCGATATCGCGGTACCCGATAACGTGCTCGAGGATGAAGGCCATGTCGTCAACGGGAGGCTTGAAGTCGCTCATATTCTCCACAGTAATCGGGCGCGGTGGCGTTGAACGAAGTCGTTGGCGGTGTTCGCCAAAGGGGTGTGCGATGGCGGGGCAGTTCGTTGTGCGCGATGTCGTATGGGTGGGTGAGGCGCTCGATGTCACACTTAGTCGCGGCGGCTGCGCCGGCCGAGCGCCGTCGCAGCGCTGCCGTGATTGGGCCACTCGATCCGGGTTCCTGTGACACGTTCTCGCCCGGCTCCGTTCCGTGATTGTTCGGCAGATTTCTGCCCTCTGATCAGCTTTTTCGAGTTTGCACACACCTGCGCAGAGCGACACGCAAATGTCGGTGGCAGGTGGTTGTCTTGACGCATGAACAGCCTCGATACGCTCCTCGACCCCAGCGCGTGCGGCGTGGGCGGCGCCTAAGTGCGTGTCGAATTTGGGATGGCGCGCGCCGAGGTCGCCATGCGCTCGGCATCAGCCGCACACGCGGAGCAACTCGCGGCGATTGACGCCACTCTGCGGGAGGCCCGCGCGTATCCCGAGGTGTTTGTCGGGCCAGTGGCACACGCGCACGACTCCGAGGCGATCGATTTCGCCGAGCGGGCTGCGGTCGCCGACCTTGCGGTGCGCCTGGGGCTCGCGGAGCAGACCGTGCGCGCCCAGGCGCACGAGGCGGAGGTGCTGCGTGCGCGGTGCCCGCGCGCGTGGGCGGCGTTCCGCGAGGGCGATGTTTCGGCACCCAATGCGCGGGTGGTGGCCGAGCTTGTCGACACGCTGCCCGCGGAAGCCTCGGCTGCGTTCGAGGAGACAGTTCTTGCCGGGGCATCCATGCTCGCGCCCGCGCGGTTTCGCGCCGTGGCACGAAACGCTCGCGAGCGGCTGGCGCCCGAGGAGGCGACCACGCGGCACGAACGCCGCGTCGAAGAGCGCCGCGTGTTCGTCGAGGCGGACCTCGACGGAATGTGCTGGCTCACGGCCTACCTGCCGGCCGAGACGGCGTACGCGGCGATGACTCGGATCAACAATGCCGCGCGATCGCTCGCGGCTCGTTCAGATGAGACCCGCACGCTAGCGCAACTGCGCGCCGATATCGCGGGCGGCCTGCTCGCGGGCGTTCTGGGCGGGCCGTCCGGAGGCATCTCCGTCGCCGTGACTGTGCCGGTGGTGACGTTGCTCGGCCACGGCGAGCAGCCCGGCTTCCTCGATGGCTACGGTCCGATCGATGCCGCGACAGGTCGGCGGCTCGCCGGTCACGCGCCGTCGTTCACGCGGCCGCTCACACATCCCGTGACCGGAGTTGTTCTCGATGTCGATCGCACGAGCTATCGCGTGCCCGCTGACCTCAAGAAGTGGCTGGCAGTGCGTGATGGCGGATGCATCTTCCCCGGGTGTGGGCGCAGCACTCGCGATTGCGATCTCGACCACACACCCGCGTGGCAGGACGGCGGCACCACCTCGGCCGACAACCTCGCGCACCTCTGCCGACATCACCATCGCCTGCAACACCACAGCTCGTGGGAGGTTAGGCAGACACCAGACGGCGTCGAATGGACGAGTCCGACCGGGTCGATACGGAATGCAGATCCGCCGCCGTTCTAGCACCTCGGGCTGACCTAGCGTGACCCCTACTTCTTGTCTTTCTTGCCCTCAACATCACCCGTGAGCGCCGCGACGAACGCCTCTTGAGGAACCTCGACACGGCCCACCATCTTCATGCGCTTCTTGCCCTCCTTCTGCTTCTCGAGGAGCTTGCGCTTGCGAGTGATGTCACCGCCGTAGCACTTGGCAAGCACGTCTTTGCGCATGGCGCTGATCGACTCGCGCGCGATTATGCGGGCACCGATCGCGGCCTGGATAGGCACCTCAAACTGCTGTCGAGGGATGAGCTTTTTGAGCCGCTCGGTCATGAGAACGCCATACGCGTAGGCCTTCTCGCGGTGCACGATCGCGCTGAATGCGTCGACCGCCTCGCCCTGCAGGAGGATATCGACTTTGACCAGGTCGGCGTCCTGCTCGCCGCTTGGCTCGTAGTCCAGCGAGGCGTACCCGGCGGTCTTGCTCTTGAGGTGATCGAAGAAGTCAAAAACGATCTCGCCGAGCGGCATCGTGTAGTGCAGCTCGACGCGGTCGGTTCCCACGTACTCCATGCCCTGCATCGTGCCCCGCCGGCCCTGGCAGAGCTCCATGATCGTGCCGACGTAGTCCTTGGGGGTGAGGATGGATGCCTTGACCATGGGCTCGCTCACCGAGGCGATCTTTCCGCCGGGAAACTCGCTCGGGTTCGTGACCGTGATGGTCTTCTTGTCGTCGGTCGTGACCTGGTAGATCACCGACGGAGCCGTCGCGATGAGATCGAGACCGAACTCGCGCTCGAGGCGTTCCGTGACGATCTCGAGGTGCAGGAGTCCCAAGAATCCGCACCGGAAACCGAAGCCGAGCGCGACCGAGGTTTCGGGCTCGTAGACGAGTGCGGCATCCGACAGCTTGAGCTTGTCGAGTGCTTCGCGCAGCACCGGGTAGTCGCTGCCGTCGATCGGATAGAGGCCCGAGAACACCATGGGCTTGGGCTCGGAATAGCCCTTGAGCGCAACCTCAGCGGGCTTTGCTGCGCTCGTCACTGTGTCACCGACCTTGGAGAGGCGCACGTCTTTCACGCCCGTAATGAGGTAGCCGACCTCGCCGACGCCGAGGCCCTTGGTCGGGACGGGCTCAGGAGAACTCACCCCGATTTCGAGAAGCTCGTGCTGCGACTTCGTCGACATCATCGTGATCTTCTCGCGCGGCGAGAGCTTGCCGTCGATCATGCGCACGTAGGTGATGACACCGCGGTAGGAGTCGTACACGGAGTCGAAGATCATCGCGCGAGCCGGTGCCTTGGGGTCGCCGACGGGCGCGGGAATGAGCCGGGTCGCCTCGTCGAGGAGCTCCGGCACCCCGAACCCGGTCTTGCCCGACACGCGCAGCACCGTGCTCGGGTCGCAGCCGATGAGGCCAGCAAGCTCGTCCGCGTACTTCTCCGGGTCCGCCGCGGGCAGGTCGATCTTGTTGAGCACGGGAATGATCGTGAGGTCATTCTCGAGGGCGAGGTAGAGGTTCGCGAGGGTCTGCGCCTCGATCCCCTGGGCGGCATCCACAAGCAGGATGGCACCCTCGCACGCCGCGAGCGAGCGCGACACCTCGTAGGTGAAGTCGACGTGGCCGGGGGTGTCGATCATGTTCAGCGCGTAGTTCTGACCGTCGAGCGCCCACGGCATGCGCACGGCCTGACTCTTGATGGTGATGCCGCGCTCGCGCTCGATGTCCATGCGGTCGAGGTACTGCGCGCGCATGTCGCGGTCGCTCACGACACCAGTGATGCCGAGCATGCGGTCGGCGAGCGTCGACTTGCCGTGGTCGATGTGGGCGATGATGCAGAAATTGCGGATGAAGGCGGGGTCCGTCGAGGCGGGCTCGAGGGCCCCTCCAGCTCGTGGACTCACGTCGCGCCTCTCGTGATTGAGCCCCCACGGATGTCGCGGAGGCCGGGTACCAAGTTTACGAGACGCGCGGTGCCTGAGGAGACGAGTGCGACGGTCGGCGCAGGCAACCTCGAGAGTCCCTCGAGCAACACGTCTTGCGGGGCCGCGAGGCTCACGCGAATCCAGCCCTCGCCCGAGCGACCGAATGCGCTCCCCGGGGCAACTGCGACACGACTAGCGAGCAGGAAACGCTCGGCCCAGCCCGCGACATCCCCGTCGGAGACATGGCTCATGTCGACCCACAGGTAGAACGCGCCGTGCGGGTCGAGATAGCGGATTCCGCGAGACTCGAGCAGCGCCGTAGCCGCGTCGAGGTTGTCGCGGTAGTGCGCGCGCGCGGAGTCGACGTGGGACTGCTCCCCCGTGAGCGCGGCAACGCCGGCGAGCTGATCGGGCTCGGCGACGCAACTGATCGATGCTTCCTGCACCGTCCGCATCGTCGCTGCCATGCCGGGCGGCGTCACGAGATAGCCGACACGCACGCCTGTCATCGCGTACGTCTTCGACAGCGAGAAGACGCTGAACACGCGGTCTTCGGTGTCGAAACTCGCGATGCTCGCGTGCGGCTGCCCCCACGTGAAGTACTCGTATACCTCGTCGGAGATCACCCAGAGGTCGTGTCGCCGCGCAAACTCCAACAGCTCGCGGAGCAGCGGCTCGGGAAAAACCGTGCCGAGCGGGTTAGACGGCGAGTTGATGATGATCGCGCGCGTGCGCCCGGTGACAAGCCGGTCGAGCTCCTCGACATCGGGCATGAACCCGGCCTCGGCACGCAGCGGGTATGACACGGGTACCGCGTCGAGCATGCGCGCGTTCATTGTAAAGGTCGTGTAGCCCGGGTCGGGGATCAGTACGGCATCCCCTGCGGCCAGCACGAGTGCCATCGCTTGGTGTATGGCCTGAGTCGCGCCCACGGTCACCCAGACCTGTTCCGTGTCGACGTGGATGTCGTTGACCGTCGCGAGCTTGTGGGCAATGGCGGACCGCAGGGCGGGAATCCCCCCGTTGGCCGTGTAGTCGGTGCGGTCGGCATCCCAGGCCGATTTGGCCGCCTCGGCGATGTGAGGCGCGAGCGCGACATCGGGCTCTCCCACCGCGAGCATGATGACGTTATCGAGCGTGATCGCCAGTTCGTGGATGCGGCGAATGCCACTACCGGGAACGAGCGGGATGTGCGGGGCCAGAGAAGGCATAGCTTGAGGCTATTACGATCAAAGGATGCCGCGATCCGTAGTCATGGTGCACGGCCTGCGCACCTCAGCGACAATGTGGCGCGGACAAGTACATGCCCTCGAATCGGCCGGGCACGAAGCCATCACCCCCGACCTCCCTGGACACGGCTCCCGAATTTCTGAGCGATTCACGCTCGATGGAGCGGTCGAGGCGATTGCGCAAGCGGTTGCGGCGGCCCGCTACTCGGTCGTGTTGTGCGGATTCTCCCTTGGCGGCTATATGTCGATCCACTATGCCGGCGCCGGGACACGCCCGATCGTCGCTCTCATTGCTGCGAGCTGTGGCACACGTCCGAACCGCGCGGTACTCGACGCCTGGCGGTTGGCCGCCCGCGGAATCCACGCGCTGCCCGACCGAGGTCTCGCGCTCAACAATTGGGCGGTGCGAGCCGCTGTGCGAGACCCCGAGCGTGCGGCCGACGTGATCGCGGGTGGAGTGGCGCTTGAGGTGATGGATGACGCGCTCCGCGAGTTGCGGGCGCTGCACCCGGTGGCCTCGCTCGCGCGAATCACCCAGCCCGTCTGGTTGGTCAACGGCACGCTCGACCATTTTCGCCTTGAAGAGCGCAGGTTTCTCGCTGCGGCACCGAGCGGACGCCTCGTCCACGTGAGGGGAGCAACCCACATGGTGTCGCTGACCCGCCCGGCGGAGTTCACGCGAATCATGATGAGCGTGGTGGACGAGGTCCCCCGCTGATGATAATGTTATTTTTTGGCTTCCGCGTAGCTCGGCTCTCGAGGCTCGCGAGACACTCCTCTTCCATTCACAGAAGGTAACAACGTGGCAAACATTAAGTCGCAGATGAAGCGAATCCTGACCAACAAGAAGGCACAGGACCGCAACAAGGCCGTCAAGAGCGAGGTCAAGACCGCCGTTCGCCAGGCCCGCGCCGCCATCGCTGCCGGTGACAAAAAGGCTGCGTCTGAGGCACTCGTGGTCGCGAGCAAGAAGCTCGACAAGGCTGCCGCTAAGGGTGTCATTCATCAGAACCAGGCCGCGAACCGCAAGTCTGCTATCGCCAAGCAGGTCGCTGCGCTGTAACGCAAACGTTTTTCGCCGAACGCCTCCGCCCGACACGGGTGGGGGCGTTCGTCATGTTGGGGTAGAACGCACGGTTTACTGGGATCGTGCACTCACGACCAGCTCGACTCATCTTCGCCGGGATCGGCGCCTCGCTCCTTCTCTCGCTCAGCGCCTGCAGCGACCCTGCCCCGGTCTACTCGATGGGTGGCGATGGCTCATGCGATCCGGCTCAGTTGCAGATCACGGTGCGAGCGCGCACCGATAATGATCCGCAACTCGTTGCGGTCGACTTGCTGCTGACGAACAAGGGCACCATTGCCTGCATCCTGTCGGGGACACCGGCAGTGTCGATCACGGGCGCCGTCTCTGGAGCATCAATCGGGATGGCCACCGCGTATTCGACAGATCCCGGCCGGCCCGTCACGCTCGAGCCGAAACACGACGCATACATCTTTCTGGAAACCCTGCTCTCTCGGCTCGACACTCCCACGTGTCTTGGCGAGCTCGCGCAGGGGATTCGAGTGGTGCTGCCCGGCGCCACCGAGGCGCAGGCGTTTGTTACCTCGTCGCCCGTCGCCAAGTACTGCGACGAGCCGGCCCGTCGCACGTTCGTCGTGAGCGCGATCAGCGAGAAACCCCTCGAGGTCGCGGGTATCGATCCCTTTGTGCCGCGCGGCTAGCGCGCACCACCGCGAGCGGCGATGACCGCGAGCATCTTCTCAAGCGAATAGACCGGATCCCGACCTCGCCCCTTGACCTGGTCATCGGCGTCGGCGATCGCCTCGATCGCTGTGCCGAGACCCTCGTCGCTCCAGCCCTGAAGGTCGCGGCGCGCGCGATCGACCTGCCACGGCGCGAGTCCGAACTTTTGGGCGAGCTGACCCGAGGGCGCTGAGCCGCCCGAGACCTTCGCCATAGTCCGCAGCTTCGCCGCGAAAGCCGCCACGATCGGCACGGGGTCGGCGCCCGACGCGAGCGCGTGGCGCAAGAGCACGAGGGCTTCTCCGAAGCGCCCGGCGATCGCGGCATCCGCAACCGCGAATGCGCTCGTCTCCACGCGGCCCGAGTAGTAGCGCTCGACTGTGACCTCGGTGATCTCGTCGCTCGAGTCGGCAACCAATTGCTGGCATGCGGATGCGAGCTCCGCGAGATCGTCGGAGAATGCCGAGACGAGTGTGCGAAGCGCACCGGGCGTGATGCGCCGCCCAGCGCTAGAGAACTCGGCCGCCGCGAACTCGGTCTTCTCGGTGTCTTTCTTCAGCTCGAGGCAGGCGATCTCGATTCCGCCCCCCGAGCCGGCACGGATCGCGTCGAGCAGTCGCTTGCCGCGCACGCCGCTCGCGTGCCTCAAGACCAAGTAAGTGTCATCCACTGGTCGCTCGAGATAGTCGATCGTCTCGATGATGAACGCATCCGTGCACTTCTCGACGCTGTCGACTCGAATCAGGCGCGGCTCGTTGAAGAGCGACGGGCTCGCGAGGGTCAGTAGCTCCCCCGGCGCATACTGGCTCGCGTCGATATCGCTCACCTCGAGGTTCGGATCCTCGGCCCTGAGCAAGTCGCGCAGTTGCCTGATTGCCCGGTCGGCAAGAAATCCCTCGGGACCGCTCACCAACACGACCGGCGCGGGGCGCACTCGATCCCACGCCAAAACGGGGATCGAACTCTTCACAACGGCCACCCAACAAGGCTACCGTTCGGTCCAGACACGAACGGTATGCGGTGCGGTGCCCGGCGCCAGCAGGATCATCCCCGATCGGTCAGTTCGTTCGGATTGCGTTCCCGCGCGCGTAAGGATCTCGAGCAGGCTCTGGGTGGGATGCCCGTAGCCATTGTCCGCTCCGACGCCGATTACTCCCACGATGGCCCGGAGGCGCTGATAGAGCGTCTCGCTCTGATCGGCCGAACCGTGATGCGCGACCTTGACCACGTCCACCGGCTCGAGTGCATTGGCGGCGAGCAGCATCTGCTGCGCACGCTCGCCGAGGTCGCCGAGAAAAATCGAACTGAGGCATCCGTCGTCGCAGCGGCCGACCGCGTCAAACTCGAGTGTCACACTCGCGGGGTTGCCGGGTTCGATGCCGATGAGTCGCGCTGGCGGCCACAGGATGCTCCAGCGAAGTTCACCGAGCAATCCGCTCGGGCCGCGACTGACTTGCTCGACCGCCGCTCCTCCGCTCTCGAGATCGGCCCGCAACCGGTCGTCGCCCGCGTCCCCGCTTGGGCCGACAAGCACTCGATCCACCCGACCTATCACGGCTGCCGTGCCGCCGACATGATCAAGGTCGTAGTGAGTCAAGACGAGCAAGTCGATGCGCGAGATGCCCAGTTCTGTGAGGCATCGTGTCAGGCGCTCCGGTTTGGGCCCCGTGTCAATGAGTGCAATCTGGCCCGCGCTTCGCACGACAACCGCGTCCCCCTGGCCGATATCACACACCGCAATCTGCCAATCGGCGGGTCGCGTAAGCACAATCGCGGCCTGGGATCCGCCTGCGATCCCTCCGTAGCCCACCACTCCGATCGCGAGGGCAATCACCAGCGCCGCGCGGCCTCGCCCCCGCCAGAACAGGGCCCCGAGCGCGAGCGTCGTGAGCACGGTGAGCAGCAGCACTCCCGCAACGCCAGCCGGCCACGGTAGTTGGGCTGCGGGCAGCCCCGAGAAGAACGACGCCACCGCGGCGATCCACGCGGCCGGCACCCATGCCAGCTGGCACACGAGACTTCCCAGCGGTGGGGCAACTGCGAGCAGCACACACGCTGCCAAACCAAGCACCGTCGCGACCGGTGCGGCCGGTTCCGCGAGCATGTTGGCGAGCACTCCATACGTCGGCAGCGATGCGTTGAGAAGCAAGATCACCGGCTGACACGCTAGTTGAGCGGCGAGTGGCACGGCAATTCCGAGGGCGAGCCAACGCGGCATCCAGCGCCCCATCACTCGGGCAAGCGGCGACGCCATCAGCAGGAGCCCGCCCGTTGCGAGCACCGAAAGCACAAAGCCATAGCTGCGAGCCAGCCAAGGGTCAATCACGAGAAGGGTCACCGTCGCCACTGCGAGCACCGGGATGCCGCGAACGGGTCGGCCGCCCAACAACGACGCGAGCACGAGAGCGGCCATCACTGCGGCCCGCAAGACGCTCGGCTCGGGCGTCACGAGCACGACAAACCCCACGAGCACCACGAGGCTTGCGACAATCCGGATACCCCGCGGGAGTCCGATCGCTGCGCCAGCGAGCATGATGAGCGCGATCACCACCGCGCAGTTGGCACCCGAGACTGCTGTCAGGTGACTCAGCGACGTCGACTTCATAGCTGAATCCAATGTCTCGCTGACCGCGGTCGTGTCGCCGATGGCGAGCCCCGCCAGAAGGTCACCGCCGTCGCCCGGGAGCGACGTCGCCTCCGAGAGGAATCGTTGCCTCAGCTCGTTGGCCCACTCGAGGTACCAGGGTGGAGGAGCAAGTACAGTCGGGGCCGACTCGGAGAAGAACAAATACGACGTCTCGTCGCTGAGGTCGGTCGCCGTGATCGTGCCGCTCAGGATCACAGTCGTACCAATTCCCAGTCGATCGGTTGCCCCCTCGCCGAACACGAGCATCGGGATCGAGCCAGAGTACGAAACCCCCTTCGCGGTCGCCGTCGTGACGTCAAGTGCAAACGACCCGCGGCCGGGAAGGGCAGTTTGAGTCGTGATCCCGACGACGGTCACTCGTTGTCCCGCGGCCGCCGCGTCGACGACGAGCGCGGGATGGCGACCGGGTGCCTGCACTGCAACAGCCGTGAGGCCGACCGCGGCGAGCACTGCCGCGAGCGAAGCGACGATCACCCACGACCAGCGCGTGCGCATCGCGATCAGGAGGCCGGCTCCCGCAAGCGCCCACGCGACAACCGCGACGACCCACGGGGCATCGGTGTCGATCACGATCGCCACAGCGAGCCACGTAACCAGGGCTGGGATCGCGAGTCGGAGGTCGAGCGTTCCTGACTGTTTCACCACCGCGACTCAGACCCACACCTAAACGGTGATGAGGTCTTTGAGCGCGTCGAAGGTGCGGTCACCGATGCCGCTCACGCTACGAAGGTCGTCCACGCTCGTGAACCTGCCATTTGCGTCGCGCCACGCGATGATGCGGGCGGCCATGGCCGGCCCGACCCTCGGAAGAGTCTCGAGCGCGGTGGAATCCGCTGTATTGATGTTGACCTTGCCGTTCACTGTGCCCGCGGGACCGGGCGGCGTAGCGCCGATCAGCGGGACCGTGATTTGCTCACCGTCGCTCAAGAAGCGGGCCAGATTCACTTGAGCGTGGTCTGCCCCCTCAGCGAAACCGCCCGCAGCGGCGACCGCGTCAACCACGCGATCGCCCTCGCGGAGTTGATACAGGCCGGGGCGAGTAATGGCGCCGAGGATGTGCACGAAGATCGCCGACGTCGACACGGGAGCAAGGGATGCCTCGGCAACGGGCCGTGCGACCGATGCGACGCTTCCCGGCCGCGCGAACGCAACCACGAGCACCGCGCAGCCCAAGCCGACGAGCACAACAATCGCGAGCGCCCCGAGCCCAACGCGCACGCGCGCGCGGCGAGCGTCCACCACCTCAACCATGGTCGCGAGATTAGGGGGCGCACGGGCCAACTCGCCGCCGCTCGGGCCGGCTCGTGGAGAGCCCGAGAGCGCGTGCGGTGTTGAGCAGTGGTCGACTAGAAGCTGAGGCTCGGGCCGGTGTAGGCTCGCGCGCTGCTACCGCCGAGTTGCGATATTCACGAGACGCGGGGCTCGAACGATCACGTTGATGATCTCGCTCTCACCGACGGCACGCGCCACCACCGCTGAGGCACGCGCCAGCGCCTCCAGCTCTGCGCCGGAGATTTTCGCGCTCACCTCGAGCCGATCGCGAACTTTTCCGTCGACCTGAACGACCGCGATGACGGTGTCCTCAACGAGCAGGGTCGGGTCGGCCTTGCGCCAGCCCGCGAGGGCGACAGTGGGCTCGTAGCCCAGCTTTTCCCACATCTCCTCGGCCGTAAAGGGCGCGAAGAGGCTCAACGCGATCGTGATCGCCTCGACGGCCTCGCGCACCGCTGCATCCCCGCCGCCGGCTCCGGTGTCGATGACCTTGCGCGTCGCGTTGACGAGTTCCATGATGCGCGCGACAAGCACGTTGAACTTGAGCGTCTCCGCGAGTCCGGGCCCATCGGCGAGGAAGCGATGGGTGTTGCGGCGAAGGGCGACGTCACCCGTCTTCCACTCGACTTCGGGAGCGCTCGTGACGTCGACGGCGAGCCGGAACGCGCGGGCCAAGAACTTCGCCGAGGCCGCGGGCGAGACATCCTCCCAGTTGATGTTGTCTTCGGGGGGCCCAGCGAAGGCGAGCGTGAGTCGTAGCGCATCGGCACCGAACTCGTCGACCTCCGCCGTGAACGTCGTGCCCTTGCGACTGCGCTTGGACATCTTTTTGCCCTCGGAGAGCACCATTCCCTGGTTCAGCAGCGCACTGAATGGCTCGGTGAAGCTCACGTAGCCGAGGTCGAACAGCACCTTCGTGATGAAGCGCGCGTAGAGCAAGTGCAGGATCGCGTGCTCGACTCCCCCGACATACTGGTCGACGGGTGCCCACTTCTCGGCTTCGGCGATGTCGAATGCCTTCTCCGGGTCGTGAGGTGAGAGGAACCGCAGAAAATACCACGAGCTGTCCACGAAGGTGTCCATCGTGTCGGCGTCGCGGAGCGCGGGGCTTCCGTCGCGCGGGTCGGGCACGGTGATCCAGTCGGTGGCCGCTGCGAGCGGCGACTGGCCCCGGGGCTTGAGGTCGAGCCCATCGGTCGGCGGCAGTACAACCGGCAGCTGGTCGAACGGCACTGCCATGAGCTCACCGTCGGCGCCGTGAATGATCGGGATGGGCGTACCCCAGAAGCGCTGCCGGCTGATGAGCCAGTCCCGCAAACGGTAGGTCTTCGCGGCACGGCCAGTGCCCGCCGCTTCGAGCTGTTCGATGACCTTCTTGATCGCGTTGTTCTTGCTCAGTCCATCGAGCGGACCGGAGTTGACCATGCGGCCATCGCCCGTGAGTGCCACACCGGTCGAGGCGGGATCGAGCGGCGGCAGATCATCGGGAAGGATCGCGACACCGTTCTCATCAACCTCAAGTACGGCGATCGCGCCCGTAACCGGGGCATTAACATCGACTACGACCCGCACGGGAAGGTCGAACTTACGCGCGAAGTCGAGGTCGCGCTGATCGTGGGCGGGTACTGCCATCACGGCGCCATGACCGTAGTCTGCGAGCACGTAGTCCGAGGTCCAGATCGGGATCCGCTCGCCAGATGCGGGGTTGACAGCCCACCGTTGAAGCCGGATGCCCGTCTTCTCGCGACCGGCATCCTGACGCTCGATCTCGGTGTTCTTCTGCGATTGCTCGAGGTAAGCGGCGAAGGCCGACTGAACCTCGGGCGTCGAGCCCGCGACGAGCTCGGCCGCGAGCTCGGAGTCGGGGGCGACGACCATGAAGGTCACGCCGTAGAGCGTGTCTGCGCGAGTAGTGAATACCGTGATCTTCTCGGCGCGGTCGACGATCTCGAAGTCGACATCCGCCCCGACCGAGCGACCGATCCAGTTGCGCTGCATCGAGAGCACCTTTGACGGCCACGAGCCCTCGAGCTGGTTGAGGTCGTCGAGCAGCCGGTCCGCGTAATCGGTGATCTTGAAGTACCACTGGGTGAGCTTCTTCTTGACAACGACCGCGCCCGACCGCTCGGATGTGCCATCCGGGAGCACTTGCTCGTTCGCAAGCACTGTCTGATCCTTCGGGTCCCAGTTGACCCAGCTCTCCTTGCGGTAGGCGAGGCCCTTTTCGTAGAGCTTGAGGAACAGCCACTGGTTCCACTTGTAGTACTCGGGATCGCTCGTGTGCAGCACCCGACTCCAGTCGAACGAGACGCCATAGCGCTTCATGCTCGCCTTTTGCTGCGCGATGTTGTCGTAGGTCCAACCGACGGGGTTCACTCCGCGTTCGATTGCCGCGTTCTCTGCTGGCAGGCCAAACGAGTCCCAACCGATCGGGTGCAGGACGTTGAATCCGCGCTGGCGCCAGTACCGCGCCGTGATGTCGCCGAACGCGTATGCCTCCGCGTGGCCCATGTGCAAGTCCCCCGACGGGTACGGGAACATGTCGAGGATGTATTTACGCGGCCGCTTGTCGTTCGGGTCGTCCGTTGCGAACGGCTTGAGCTCTTCCCAGATGGGACCCCATTTGGCCTGGATCGCGTCGATGTCGTAGCCGTGAGTGTCATCGCGTTCGTTGCGAGGGGTATCGGTCACGGGAGATCTCACTTCGTTGCAGGCAGGGCCGGGTTGTGGTGCCGATCACCGTTGATCGCGGTGTCCGCATCTGCGCGGCGAACCTCGTCAAGATTACCGGTTCCCGCCCGTCGGACCGATTTCGTGCGTTGTCGCGGACGTTAGCTCGATTGCGTGGAGTCCGCGACCCCGAGCACCGCGAGCAGGGCCGCAGCCTTCACCCGCGTCTCCTCGAGTTCCTCCTGCGGCACGGACATCGCCGTGATACCGCCGCCGGTGCCCACCGTCGAGCCGTTCTCGTCAATCACAATTGAACGGATGACCATTGCGAGGTCGATCGTGCCGTCGAACCCGAGGTATCCAAACGCCCCAGCGTAGATGCCTCGCGGGCGGCGCTCGAGTCGATCGAGGATTCGCGTCGCGGAGAGTTTCGGCGCGCCCGTCATCGAGCCGGCGGGAAAGCACGCCGCAATCGCGTCGATCCCCGTGAGGCCCTCCGCGAGCTCCCCCCGGACGGTGCTGACCAAATGGTGGACCTGCGCATAGCTTTCGACAGCCATGAGACTCGTCACACTCACCGAGCCGACCTTCGCGATTCTGCCGATGTCGTTGCGCATGAGGTCGACGATCATGAGGTTTTCGGCGCGTTCCTTGACGCTGTGCTCGAGCTGGTTGCGCATTCGCCAGTCCCCCGCCTCGGTGACGCCACGCGGTCTGGTGCCCTTGATCGGACTCGTCGAAACGACACCATCCGGCGCAACGGCGAGAAACTGCTCGGGCGACGCGCTCAGGAGGCTCACCGAGCCAACGCGCAGTAGTGCCCCGTGGTGGGTGGGACTGGATGCACGCACAGCCAAATAGGTCGAGACCGGATCGGGGGACACATCCACGGACGCCTCCGTCGTGAGGCACAGCTGGTACGCATCGCCCTCGACGATCGCCGCCTGACACGCGCGGATTGACTCGAGGTACTCGTCGTCTGAGTACGCCCATGTCACCGTGGCGGGCGCAAGCTGTGGCGGTTCACGGTCGGGCACAGCGGCCGCGATCGCCTCGAGAACCTCGTCGCGGTAGGAGTCGACATCGTCGAGAGCCAAAGCCGTAACCGTGCGTGCGGCATGATCGAACGCGAGAGCACGCTCGACAGTCAGGAAGGCGGCGTCCGGATAGCGGCTCCTGCGATCGACGGGAACCGCCATGGTCTCGCCGCGCACTTCGTAGCCGAGCCAGCCGACGAGGCCGAGGGAGAAGCCTGGGGCCGCCGCTGAAGCGTCAACGCCATCGGCGAGCGCGGAGCGAAGCCAGTCGAGCACGGGGACATCGAAGTCTGTGGTCACCCGGGTCGCGACGCCGAGATAGCTGTGGCCGGTCGTCGCGTTGGGTCCGCTGTCGAGCCAGAATGCGGCATCCGAGTCTCCACAGAACGCGAGATACGCGTCTGCCGGGTCGACCCACCGGCCGAGCGGAGCAGTTCGAACCCGTGCGCGCATAGCCTAAGCCTATGAGTGCGCCGTCGATCTACCGGTGGGCCGGAGACGGTCTCGCCCGTGCCGATAGCGCGGCATCGGCCGCCAGCGCCATCGTCGCTGCCGACTCGTGGCTCGTCGCCGATGCCCTCGTGCTTGCGCTCGGGTTGCACCGCGGCCGTTTCCTGCCCCATGCACTACGAGTTTCGGCCGACGCCGAGCAGTTTTGGGATGCCGCGATCGCAACCATCCCCCGCTCCGGCGAGTGGTTTCCTCGGGTCGAGGTCCACTCAAACAGCGAGCTCATCATGCGGCTACGCCCCGCGCCACCACGCGAACGCTCGGTCGCGGTGGCGACGTGGACGGGCGCAGAGCCGCGCACCGTTCCGATGGTGAAGGGGCCGGATCTTGAACGCATGGCCGAGATCCGCGCCGTCGTGCAGCCGGCCGGTGCGGGCGAGGCGATCCTGCTGTCTACCGAGGGCTACGTGGTCGAAGGGGCATACTCGGGGCTCCTGTGGTGGCGCGGCGAGATCCTGTGCGGGCCGCTGACCGAGTTCGACCGCGTGGATAGCGTCACGACGAGGAGCGTGCTCACGCTTGCCCGCGCGCTCGGGTTCGACACACACGAGGAGGCCGTGACACCGAGCGAACTCGACGGCGTCGAGCTGTGGGCGCTCAGTGCACTCCACGGCATCCGAATTGTCACGAGCTGGGTAGATGGTCCGTCACTCGCCGAACAACCCGGCCGACTCGCGAGCTGGCGCGCGCGGTTGGATGCCCTGCGCCGACCGCTGCCCTAGACCTCGAAGGGGAGAGACGACGAAGGGCGGGGTGGATGTGTCATCCGCCCCGCCTCAGTGCGTCTCGAGTTACTTGAGCAGACCCTGAGCGGTCAGCCACCCCTTCGCGATATCTGCGGGCGACTTCTGGTCGACCGTCGACTGCACGTTGAGGGCAACGAGGCCCTCCGGGGTGAGCTTCGCGCTCACGGCGTTGATGATCTTTGCGACTTGGTTGGCAAGATCAGCGCGCACGAGCGGCACCACGTTGGACGCCAAGAACAGTCCATCCGGGTCAGCGAGCGTCACGAGCTTGTCAGTCTGGATGCGCGGGTCGGCGCTATAGACATTCGCGATGTTGACGGTGCCGGCAAGCAGATCGTCAACGGTCGTGTCGCCCGTGGCGGTGAACGAGACCGTCACGTTGTATTTCGAGGCAAGGCCCTTCGGGCCGTACGGGCGATCGGCGAGCTCGGCTGCCCCACCGAGCTTGAGTGGGACGGTTGCCTTTGCGAGGTCGGCGATCGACGTGAGGTTGTTTGTCTTCGCGAACGCGGCCGTCACGTTGTACGAGTCTTGGTCAGCCGCGGGTGACTGATCAAGCACCGTGAGCCCCTTCGGCAGCGCGGTCTTGAGCGCCGCAAACACGTCGGCAGAGCTTGTGGCCGTCGTGGTCTTGTCGTAGAACTGCAAGAGGTTACCGGTGTATTCGGGGAACAGGTCGACTGCGCCTGCCTTGCTGCGGTCCTGCTCGAGGGCGGGGAGGTATGCGTCGCGCTGACCGATGTTGAACTTGCGAACGACGGTCTGACCACCGTTTTCGAGTGCCTGAGCATAGATCTCGGCGATGATTTCGTTGGAGTAGTACGCCTGCGAACCGATGGTGATGGTCTCGGTCGGCGTAGCCGACGATCCCGAACCCGAGTCCAAGGGATTGCTCGCTGCGCACCCTGACAGGGCCAATGCCACCCCGACCACGACTGCACCCAGTGCAAGCCGGCCCTTGTTCCTTGCTGTGAACATGTCTATCCGTTTCCCTCTTCGATGGGGGTTCCCATCACCGCGCGGCGCCGGGATGACGCCGTGCGGACATCTTTGGTGCGCCCCGCGGTGACCCCACGCGGAACCACAAGTCGCTCGAGGAGCGCGAACGCCCCATCCAGAAGGAGCGCGAGCACCACGATCACGATCGCGGCACCCAGCATTTGGTCGAATCGCCGCAGGGCGAGCCCCGCGATAATCGGCAGGCCGAGCCCGCCGAGCCCGATATACGCGGCGAGCGTCACGGTCGCAACGACCTGAAGCGTTGCCGCACGCAGTCCACCGATGAGCAGCGGGAGCCCGAGCGGGATCTCAACCCGCATGAGGATCTGCCATTCGGTCATGCCGACCGCGCGGGCCGCGTCGACGACGCGACGGTCGACCGCCTCGATGCCCGCGTATGCACCGGCCAAAATCGACGGGATCGCGAGTAGCACGAACGCGATGTATGCGGCCTCCGACTTGCGCGTCACCCCGATCAGGATCACGAGCAACAAGATCAGGCCAAACGACGGCAACGCACGTGCCGCTCCCGAGATACCGACGGCGATCTCGCGCCCGCGACCCGTGTGCCCAATGAGGTATCCGGCCGGAACCGCGATCACCGCGGCGATGACCACGGAGACGAGGGTGAAAAACAGGTGCTGCCCGACGAGCGACGGCAGGGACGTGGAGCCGGTGAGTCGGTCAGGCGAGAAGATCCAAGCGAAGGCCTGTGCGAAGAGCGTCACGACGACGCCTCCATCGCGAGTTGGCGTTGATTGCGCCCGAAACTTCGAGACTGCCGCGGGACCCACGGCATGAGCACCCGTCCGAGTCGCACCAGTAAGAAGTCCACGATGAGTGCGATGATCATGACCCCCACCACGCCCGCGAGGATCTCGAGCACAATTCGGCGCTGCGAGCCGTTGGTGAACAAGTAACCCAGGCTGTCGACGCCGATCAAGATGCCGACCGTCACGAGACTGATCGTGCTCACGGCAGCAACTCGAAGGCCCGCAAGAATGACCGGTCCCGCGAGCGGAAACTCGACGCTCCAGAAGCGGCGCCAGCTTCCAAAGCCGACCGCTGTCGCAGATTGCCGAATGGCAGGGTCAACGGAGGTGAGAGCATCCGCTACCGACCGGGACATGATCGCCACGGCGTAGATCGTTAGCGCAATCGTGAGGTTGATTTCGCTCAAGAAACTAATGCCAAGAAGCGGCGGGAGAATCACGAACATCGCGAGCGAGGGAATCGTGTACAGCAGCCCAGCGATCGTCAGGAGCAGCCCGCGAGTGAGCGTGAAGCGATACGCCAGCCACCCGAGCGGAATAGCGATGACGAACCCGAGCACGATCGGTGTGATGCTCAGCCGGATGTGCTGCACACCGAGCTGAAGCACGAGGGGCCAATTGTTGATAAGCCAATTCATGCGCTCTCCTGTGCTGCGTCTGGATCGACAAGCACGCCCGCGGCGCGGCCCTCGCTGTCGACGAGGATCGAGCCCGATTTCGTCTTCTTGATCGAGAGGGCTCGCTTGCCGTTCTCAACACCGATGAAGTCGGCGACGAACTGGCTGGCGGGGTTCGAAATGATCTCAGTCGGGCTGCCGACCTGGGCGATCTTCGCGCCAGTCTCGAGAATGACGACTTGGTCGCCCAGCAGGAAGGCTTCGTCGATGTCGTGGGTGACAAACACCACGGTCTTGTCGAGATCTCGCTGCAAACGGATGGTTTCTTGCTGCAAATCGGCTCGGACAATCGGGTCGACGGCGCCGAAGGGCTCGTCCATCAGGAGGATGTTGGGGTTGGCGGCGAGCCCTCGCGCGACACCGACGCGCTGTTGCTGTCCGCCGGAAAGCTGACTCGGGTACCGGTCGGCGAGGTCCCGGCTGAGTCCGACGGTGTCGAGAAGCTCGAGCGCTTGCAGGCGCGCCTGTTTGCGCGAAACCCCGTTGAGCACCGGAACCGTTGCGACGTTGTCGATGACCTTGAAATGCGGAAGCAGGCCCGAGTTCTGCATGACGTATCCAATGCTGCGGCGCAACTGCACGGGGTCTCGGTCGAGGATACTCGCCCCGTCGATTTCGATCGCACCGCTCGTGGGATCGACCATGCGGTTGATCATTCGCAGCAGCGTCGTCTTTCCGCTCCCGGACGATCCGACGAGGACCGTGGTCTTCATCGACGGAATCACGAGACTGAAGTCATCAACCGCCGTGGTGCCATCCGGAAACGTCTTGGAGACGCCGCGAAATTCGATCATCGGTCCTACGGCTCATTCCTCGTGTGCGGACACGAATCGACACTTGCCTGTTCCCTGAGCTAAACATCATTCACGCACTAAGTCATTCCGAGTTTCGGAAAATTGCATGGAGCACTTCGGAATCCCCACGCGCGGGTCCATCCCCGCAAGTGCAAAGGAGACGCGAATATCAGCGGGAAGAACCCTGGCCGAGCGGGGCGTCGAGAATAGAGTGCACAAGATCCTTGGTCGCCGCGAGGTAGCGCGCGTCTCCCGAGTCGTCGCGCGAGAATGCGCGAGCGCACATCCCGTCAATCACTTCGGTGGCCGTCTCGAACGCGAATCTGGTTTGTGCGCCGTCGCTCACGCCAAATCGCGACACGACGGCATCGACGATTCGATCGGACACGACGCAGAGAAAGGTGCGCTCATGGGGCGCAGGACGCAAGTCGATGACATCGCCCACTCGGATGCTGCGGAATCCCGGTTCGGTGCGGAACGCAGACGCAATCACATCGGTCGCGCCATCCACGGCGCTCGCCCATGTGGTGTGACGGGCATCCTGAAGCTCGATCGAGAGACTCGCAAGAAGCCGATCGAGATTGCGTGCCCCGAGCGCTTGCAGCAGTGCGATTCGGTCGGGGAAATACCGGTACACCGTGCCGATTGACGCTCCGGCCCCCTCGGCAACCATCGCGGTCGTCAACCGTTCGTAACCGATCTCGTTGACGACAGCGGCCGCCGCATCGAGGAGCGCCGCAAGTCGCGCGGTGCTGCGAGCCTGAACGGGCTCATTTCTCAGCGGGATCCGGGCGTCGTGCAATTGCTCGACAGAGTCTGACGCGCGCACTATACGCCTCCTTCGTGTTTCGTGCCTCATAGTAGCCCCCCGCGCTCAGGGGTGCTTGTCTACCCGTAGACGTTGAGGTCTACCGCGCCGGTGGGTTGGCACTGACAGAATTGCGACATGTGCGGGAGATTTGTCGTGGCTTCAGCCGCGAGTGACCTGGTAACGCTGTTCGACGTCGACCTTGTCGGTGATGACTTGCCGGCGGCATCGTGGAACATCGCACCGACCTCGCGCGTCGCGGTTGTCATCGACACGATCCCGAAGGGCTCGGACGCGGAAAGCGAACCGGTTCGGCGGCTGGAAGCCGCGCGATGGGGCCTCGTACCTTCATGGGCGAAGGACCTGTCGGTCGGGGTAACTGCCTTCAACGCGCGCATTGAGACGGCCGCATCCAAGCCCATGTTTTCCGCGGCAGTCAAGAAGCGTCGTGCGGTCGTCCCGGCCACGGGGTACTACGAGTGGTCGACGGTCGAGGGCATCAAGACGCCCCACTTCATCCACCTTCCTGACAGCCAGCCGCTGATGTTCGCGGGGCTGTACGAATGGTGGCGCAACCCCGAAGCGGCAGACGGTGCTCCAGACAAGTGGCTGCTGTCGACGACAATCCTCACGACGGCGGCGACCGGCGACCTCGCGCAGATTCACGATC
>Ga0209512_1000565_pt1 | contig 58448 bp, 59 predicted proteins | sample frozenSSSSmetaG_FD_184142 | JGI IMG/M metagenome (GOLD analysis project Ga0209512, IMG submission 184142) | Glacier valley bacterial and archeal communities from Borup Fiord, Nunavut, Canada, to study Microbial Dark Matter (Phase II) -... | ecosystem: Environmental > Aquatic > Freshwater > Ice >...
TGCGCTTAGAGCCCTACACTGTATATATAGATCTTTCCTTTTCTCTCTCTTTCCTCTTTTCCTTCTTCTCTCTCTAGATTGAATCTAGCACTTTAGATCCGCATGACCTGCTCTGCGTGACCGTGACAAATATAGGGGCCAATCCACCACATGAACACCACTGATTTCAAACCACTCCTTTATAATACCGGCCTTGTGAATAGGGGCGTTGTCCTGCATGAAGATCGTATTGTATTCGAGTAGATCTAGTAGGTGTTCCTGTAGAACTTCAAGGTATCATGCAGCTGTAACTCTACCCTAAGGGGCTTCATCATCCCCCTTCATCACTACTAACTATGACCGTAGTCCCCATCCAAATGCAGCCTAAAACATAGTAGTCTTCCCTTTCGTAGGTTCGGCCTGTACGGCCCATGGCTGGAGTGACTCTCCTATGTGGTGGAGCGTTAGTAAAAGCCATTATGAAGAGGTGGGGTTTTTACCTTTTCTCCTAAAAACAAAGTCCCATTTCCCACCCTTACCACGCTCTATAGAACACTCGTTAGACCATCTCCACCTCTGCCAGTATTCAAGATCCTACCCATCATGAAGACGGGCCCATTGTAGGCGTGCTGCGGCCCTCTCTTCTGTTAAAAGTGGTCGTTTCCTACATCTCCATTTCTGAATACCGATTTTTTTAAGGAAGCGGTAGACAGTTGCTTTTCCAACATGTGGCACACATTCAGCTACTAAATCTACTGTAGTAACCTTAGGTTTTGTCCCTATAAACCTCATAATTCCCCTCTTGTCTCGTTTAGAAAGGTGTGGTGGCCGTCTAGTGCGTGGGGAGGTGATGCATGAAATTTGGTGCGTTGCGTTCAAAAATATCTGTCGACAGGTGTTGCGATAGGCTGTCATGTCGTCCAATCTCTCCAAAACTATGTCCGTACTCTCTCGCAGAAACAATTCGGCTTCGTCCATTAGGGGATACCTCACACAAAGGTGGGCGAGGCGTATTTGGGGCTCGAGGCATTACTGAACATGAGGGAGGGTAGGAGGCATGGACGCGAAAAGTCACGGTTGGGCAGAACGCGCGTAGACTTATGGTGAGCCACTGTAAGTGGCCTAAAACAGGTGCTCTAAGAATAGACTAATGCATATAATAAACCATCTACCTAAGCTAAACTCGAGATTTGTCTTAAGTCCCCAGCGGAATCCAAATTCAACGTTTCAATACAGCTTTCATACTCCTAAAAAGCTGGCTCAACGTTATTTCTTATTCCTCTACATCTCCCACTTCTCCCATCTTGTCCCAATTCTCGTTCGCATACTACGTTTTCCACTCGGAGCCGTTCCAATGGGAGGCAAGATTAATGCGCTGTCAAAATCAGTTTCGTATTATTGCCATTTCGCTTTTTGATCGCTCACCCATAGTACGGATCTGGCATTTCCGTATTCGCTCCTGTTAGATCGAGAAAATCAACAGTATTTCCAGCCGCATTTCCCCTAACAGGATACCCAGCTGCTTTGCACGCGTCAAGATGATTTTGCGGAATCGTCACTGTCCTCTGCAATATTTCCGGACTCTCGATAATTGTAGCAGTCAGCCCCATGTCCACATGCCATTCAATATGACAATGGAAAAGCCAGACACCTGGATTATCTGCCACGAAGCGAATCACAAGATGACTGTTGGAGTTGACATTCACCGTGTCTCTGCGTGCTGGAACAGCGGGGAAGCTCGCCGTTTCTCCACTGTATGGACCAGTTCCTGAAGCAGGCTGGCCCAGGATCTGAAATGCGTGGCCGTGGAGATGGAATGGGTGAATTCCAATACCGAGGTTGTTGACAACGACTTGTACAACTTGGCCGTATGAGACAACTTTCGGATTTACCTGGCCATATACCTTCGGGTTCATCGCAGAAGAATTTGTTGTTAGAACGCTATACAAGGTTGGAACTTTCTGTGGAACATAGGTGATGCCGTTCATATACATCCTCGGTATACCCTTACTATCAGGATCTTCATTGACGTCCAGCTGGATGTTTACTTCCGGGTCTGGTAACAACGGCATCGCATCCAATGGCGCCATCGTGAAATCGGAAGCTGGACTCCACTTATTAACCACATACGGCCGTGGCAACCTCTTATCCTGACGATACACCAAATTCCCCGTTCTGTTGAGTGGGAAAACCGGATCCGGCAGGGCAGCAAAATCTCTATTAAAATCGAGGCTTGCCGTAAAGCCATAATTGCGTTTACCTTTGTCTTTTCTAGCGTTAAGAAGAAACGCGTAGCGCTGAGCGGGAGCAACGCGGATTTGATCTGCGTCTGTTTTCACGGTATATATGCCATCGATCTCGATAATGCGCATGGTGTGGGAGTCGAATTGAAACATGGTCCCAGCGAGTGCCGACATGGATATCAAGCGTACTTTATAGGTCTTCCCGGGTTGGACATTAAGATTGACGGGCGCGATCTGGTCGTTCAAAAGGTGAGCATTGGGAATCGGAGATGCCCCTCGTGGATTGGATGGGCTAAGCAATGTTTGTAGAAGCGCTGGCACCTGCTCATGGTACCAATCTGTTCTGCATATCAGTCCCTATTTTCCATGAAAAATTCCCTTAGCGCCTACCCGATGTTGTCAGAACGATTTCCTCGTCATAATCATTGGCGTATGGATCCGCAGGGTCATAGATGATTAACGGCCCTCTCAACCCATCCGGGTACTGACCCATCGCATGCGAATGGTACCAGAACGTTCCTGGCTGTGTTACCTATCGTTACTGTTAGTTTTCTTATCTGTTTAGTATCTTTCTTCCCAGCTGTTCAGTCATCCCCTTTTTATCTCTTCTCGACATACCTTGAATTCATACTTGAAGAGAGTTCCTGGCATAACTGGGCATTGTGTGCCTTCCACTGGGCCATCCATATGTGGAGTATTCTTCATGAAAAGTCCATGGAAATGCAATCCTGTCGTCTCGTTGCCCAAGCCATTATACAGGTTTACGATCACCGTGTCTCCAACGGTGGCTTCGAGAGTCGGACATGGCCATTGATTATTGATGCCTATAACTGGCCGTGTGAAGCCATCTGGCGCGGCAGATACCCAAGTGACATTCCAGTTATATGTGATAGTTGCCGACAAGGCCAGTGGTAGGCAGGCGATGAGAGGCAAGAGGAGAGAAAACATTATGAAGAAGACGAACAGTAATGCAGCTGCAGGATATCAGATGAAGCAGAAATTAAAATTCGACACGAAGAGCTTATATTTTAAAGCAAGAGCGTATATGCATCGCATGGGATGTATGTCGGTCACTACAGATGTTGACCCTCCATAATCTTCTCCGTTCATGCAAAGAAACCCGGCTGAAGCCATGCTGTCTCAGTAAAAATGATGAAAATAGCACGTAACCCCCGACTCCCCCGAATGAAAGCTGAGAATCAGCCATTTGCAACTCCTGGATACCCTCCATGATAATGCCAGGACCCGGTGACCTTGAGTCACGTTCCATCATCCAAACTTCAGTGAAGTCACGACGTAGAGGAAGTCTTTGGGAATCTGGCGAATCTGGCGAAGGAACCAACTGATTTCGAAAAGCTTGTCTGATGTCTGAGAAACCCACAATTTCAAAAGTGGATATTCTTTCCCAGGGAGCGGAACGTTCAGCCAGTAAAAACATGAAAAGAGTAAAAGACCAGCGCGACTCTGAGGACCACGGCAAATAAATGCCAAACTGCCAGGTTCAACTGTACGCTTTTAATTTGGAAAACGCCGCGTGGTAAAGAGATCCATTCGGTTCCATTATTGGAATATGAAACCTTTCAGCCCTTCAGCCTTTCGTCCTCTCCCTGATTCCTATCCATAAAAAGGACGACCTCTGCATCGCCAACCTGCTATTCCGTAGAGTGACGTCTTGACAACCACATCCATGGTCCTGTGTCTTCCCGTCGTTCCGGGATCTCGATATATTTATCCTCATTCATGTAGTGAGCCGGTCCCAGAACTGCGGTATTTTCCATTTCTCCTGTTCCACCAAAGACCTTGTACACCTTTGCTCTATTTTGGTGATCCCACACCGAGCAAGGCTGAAGTTGAGCCTGCTGCTTTGCTCACCGAGACATGCATCAGCGGGTCCGAGGGCGCGTCATCCGACATGTGTGCCACCTGGGGAGCTCGACGAGACGTTTTTTAAGGACCCCAGGATTCTGAGTTGTGAATTGCTCTTCCCAGCAGTCTGGGTGGCGGGAATGATGGGGTGAAGGGAGAGTGCTCAGAGACCAAGAGGCTAAAGAGAAGTATACTTATATTGATGCGCAGGTGGATGTGTATGGAACGCTGGACCTCGATATGTCTACTGTTTACGGTTCAGCTCCGGTACAGCAAAGAGGTGGCATGTAAGACTCGTTGAACAAAACAGTAGCTGTGGGATGAATGAAGATCGGTATTTTTGTGCATGTGCTAGGGGTAGGGGTTCCGACAATACATACCCAGATAATCTATTTGCCGGAGATGGCAGCCCCAATGCGCCCCCAAGGTGAGACAGATGTAATAAGTACGCGTCTTCGGGTCGTCTCAGGACAGTCACTTTCTGACTGTCCGCACCTTATCGCAACCTATGGCGGTCAGCCACTGCTAACAGTACTAGTGTGTTGTAGATTTTGCAAAACAACACTATTAAGTAGAATAGATAAAATAGATAAAATAGATAGAATATAATATAATTTACCCTATCACGAAGTAAAATAACTATGCTTATAATTACTATTACACTAGCTAAAATTAGTAAGGCTATAACAACTATAGTACTTATAAAGTGTTAAGATGAATGAATGATGTACTTGTATAAATATAAAGAGCTTAAGATAAAGGCTTAAAGGCTAGGCATAGAAGTTTCTACGCATAGAGATAGAGATTCTTCTTCTAAATTCTCTAAATGAAGAATCTCTAGGTGCTTACTAGCACCTACCCTTTATTTAACACTTCTCTACACCATTAGAACTATAAGCTTAACAATGCCTATAAAATAAGAAATAAGAAATACAATTAAGAGCTCCTAGAACTCTCTTAATTTAAACTGTTAAATAGCTTAGATATATAGCTACTTTATAAGAGCTTTAGTAAAGATGTTAGCTTAGTGTAACACTTAACTATTATACAGTGTTATAAATATTAAAGAGCTTTACTTTATATAATATTAGTATACTATTCACATATACTATTTTACTAGCTAGTTATCCATAGAATAATTGAATTTAACGTAGGATAAGCTCGCTTCCGCAGGACAACTCGCTTCCTCTGACTAGGAGCGAAGCGAGTCAAGGATCCAACGATTATACTCTATTATTCTAACGAATAAATCAAGCGATGAGTCAACTAGATACAGAATGATTTTTAAGATTTTTAGATGCCTAAGCAGCGACTGGTTTTCTCCTATGAAAATTTATAAAAAGAAAGTTAAAAGAAGAGAGAGAGAGAATAAGACATGATCTCTCGAGATCCTTTTTTTATTTTTATTTTTAATGATGATGATCTTATCACGATATCACCCCGCCAAATGCCAAGAACAGGTACCTTGTCGGCCAACACCAACCCTCACTTGCAGTCCTGCAGTCCCTGCCTTTCTCAACAACGCTTTCCTTACTCCCTTTCCGATTGGAATCATCTACCTAAATGTTCACATTTTCCCAGTCACCTCGGCTCTCTTGTTTCTGCGTCTCTTGTTGTCCTTTCTAGTCGTCTTGGTTCTGCCGATCCAGCCACTCTTTGTACGCCCACGGCCTCCATCCCTTCATCATGGTTGTCTTCGTAGATCTTGACGACGAGGCGGAACCGCCAGAATCCAGCTTTTACGCAGCTGAATACCAGGCCCAGGCTGCGTTTGAGAGAGATGGGCTGAAGGATTTGGACATCTCTGACCGCGCAGGTTGGGATGTGGAGATGGCGAATCCAAATCGCAATTCCATCACCGAAGTCTTTGCGTGCTACCCGTGAGCATCGTGCCCATTAACCCTCGTTGGTCCCTTGTATGCTAAGACATGTGCGTGTAGCGCCGTGACCATGATAACATCTCTAATTGATCTCAATACCCTCGATAATCTATCGCGCACCTGCCACCAGATCCGCGAGAACTTGCTGCAGTTCCGCTCCCAGCTCATTGTCCAGACGCTGCACTGCTGCAACGAAGATGTCGAGCCGAATCGCGATCACACACTGCGATACAGAGCCAGGGCGGCGGATTGGTACTTCATGGAGGAGGGCGGGGCGAATGTGGTGGGTAAAGTGGGGAATTGCGCCAGGGATATGGTTGCAGAATGTCGACGGTGCAAGAGGGTTGTGTGCAGGGTATTTCACCCTGCCTTGTCCAATTACATAAGCCATACCTCCCATTTATCTATTGTAGTGCTCACACAGGATAGAATTGCACAATCAAGCCGCCAGCGCCAATCCTCCTCCGACACCGCCATCGTCGTCTCTGCCCTCGCTGCATCAAAGCACCCCTGCCCTCACTCCTCTCTCCGCCCCTGAGTCTGTCAGCCCCCCTCACTAAAGAGACCGTCAAACGCTCTGTCTGCGTATGCGCCACATCAGGCGTATGGCTCTGCCAGCCATGTGGCCGCGGCCTGCGCAGCGCGGATAACACCTACGATTCGATATGGAGATGGCGCACGCGGTACGCGCCGACACTAGGCGGCCTCGGAATAGGCGAGGGAAACAGGACCTTTGAGTGTGGGAGAGCACAAGAGTGCTGTGCGGCGCAGACGGTGGAGGAGGAGATTGACTGCGATGCACAGGATGCGCGCGAGACTGAAGGGGAGGGGGATGGGAATGGTGGGAGGACGGTCGCAAGGGTTACGCTGAGTACGAGTCCGACGCCGAGTAGTGGGAGTGATAGGAGTGAACGGACGAGGCCTGGATATTCGAGACATGAGATTGAGGGCATTGGAGGGGTGGTAAAGAAGAAGTTGGTGAGGATGGTGAAGGTGGGAGCGTGTGTTAATGAGTATGATGACGAGAGAGATCAGGGGAGGTATCTGATCAGGGAGATGGATGGCAAGGTTAGGAGTTGGTGTGGTTGGTGCTGGAGGGTTGTATCGGGCGTCAAGGATAGAGCGGAATGGGAGCTCTGAAAGGAGGTCGAAAAGAGCAAAAGAGACATTGCTATACATGAGATGAGATGAGATGAGATGAGATGAGAAACGCGGGACGGCCCAGGCGGTCCATGGGGGCAGGCCGCCCGGCAGGGGCATTTATGACTAGCAGGCGTTGGATTCCAAAACAGTTCGCATACACGAAGACTGAAGACTACGAGGACAGTTGAGTATAATTAGAGCATAGTGCATGATATCGAAGCATGAATTATTGAGTGATTGTTCAACGATCCCTATATTGTCTATTACCTATCTATCAGTTTGGCTAACTCACCGCTTTCGTCGACGACAAGCTCGGTGAATATTTAATCCGGTGATTAAGCTGTGGAAGCTTCAAGAACCCAAGGCTGAAGCTCATAAACCCTCATAAACCCCGCCAAACAGACAATTTCACTGCTTGCTCAACATTCTATACCACAGTTTCCCAATTTCAATTTCTTCTCCCTCACAAGCCAATTCAACATATACCAACCTAATACATCTTCCCGCCAACCAATCCCTCGTCAACCACAACCACCGCAATGTCCAATCCCTCCACGTCCTCAACCCCCTCGCGCCCACGCGTCTTCTTCGACATCAGCATCGGCAGCAAGCCCGCAGGCCGTATCGTCTTCGAGCTCTACACCTCCATCGTTCCCAAGACAGCCGAGAACTTCCGGGCTCTCTGCACGGGCGAGAAAGGTGTAGGTAAGTCGGGCAAGGCGCTGAGCTACAAGGGTTCCACGTTCCACCGGGTCATCAAGCAGTTCATGATCCAGGGCGGCGACTTCACGGCGGGCAATGGCACGGGCGGCGAGTCGATCTATGGCGAGAAGTTCCCGGACGAGAATTTTGAGCTGAAGCATACGAAGCCGTTTTTGTTGAGTATGGCAAACGCCGGGCCCGGTATGTACATTCCCCACTCGATCAATTGGCACTCGGACTGTGACTGACATGAATTGATACAGGCACAAATGGATCTCAGTTCTTCATCACCACCGTCCCAACTCCGCACCTGGACAACAAGCACGTCGTCTTTGGCGCCGTCCTCTCGGGAAAATCCATCGTGCGCCAGATCGAGAACCTTCCAACCCAAGGCTCCGACAAGCCCACCAAAGCCGTGACCATCACCGACTGCGGCGAGCTGCCCGCCGACGTCGAAGTCGGGGACGCGAAGGCGCCCGATGCCACTGGCGACGCATACGAGGATTTCCCCGACGACGCGAAGAAGGACGAGCAGGAGTTCAGCGCTGCCGACATCGTCAAGATCGCGGGCGAGATCAAGGAGTTCGGGAATGTGGCGTTCAAGGCGGGGAATGTACAATTGGGGCTTGATAAGTACCAGAAGGGCCTGCGGTATCTGAACGAGGATCCGGACCTGGAGGGCGCGAGCGAGGAGGACAAGAAGACGCTGAAGCAGCTGAGGTACACGCTGAACTCGAACTCGGCGCTGTTGGCGAATAAGTTGAAGCAGTACGAGGATGCGGCGAGGGCGGCAGCATTTGCACTGGATGTGAAGGGGATCACGGATGTGGAGAAGGCGAAGGCACTGTACCGGAAAGCCGTTGCTGAGATCGCGCTGAAGGACGAGGAGGCTGCGTTGGCGGATTTGGAGGAGGCAGCCAAGCTCGTGCCAGGCGATGCTGCCATCTCGAAGGAGCTTGCGGTCGTCAAGGCGAAGGCGGCGGAGAGGGCGAGGAAGGAGAAGGCGGCGTATAGCAAGTTCTTCAACTAAGCTGGCTTGATCACTGCAAGATCTTAATCCGGAGATGAAAAATGGCACAGCGGGGCGTTTAAAAGGCGCCGTTGGAAGGGTTGGTCTGCATTTTACAGAGAAGGAATGGCATGGAGAGTTGTGGTTACTTAGCCTGTGAGAGATTGAAATCATCCATTGGGAGACGGAGAGACATGCCTACGAACTATATGATTATGACCACCAAATTGCATCGCCCTCCAGCGGAGTTGCCCCCCACCCTTTTCTTCTGGTGTAACGACCAAGGCCAACTTCGGAGCTTTACAGGAGTCTCGTTATTTGCAATCCTTACTTTATATAGCAAATTCGTCACTATAATATTAACGGCTAATTTGGCCAGACTGTCAGGGGTCCGTTAATCGTTGGTTTCGACAGACTGTACTCGGGTACAGTTTGTCTAAGCAAGATGGGATGGCTTAGTTTGTACTATAAATCCCATAGTATCGTAACAATAGTACCTAACCCTGATATCTAGCGCAAAAGAGAGGATGGGGGCACAAGTAAATTAGACAATACTATCGTTAGATTTACGTTGGGAGAAGGGAAAGATTTAAGGGTCATTAATCTAGATTTATTTAATTAAGAGCTTTCCATTTTCATTTTCATTTTCATTTTCATTTTCATTAATAGCAATACTATAGGATCTACTGTGCAAACGCCAAGTGTCCCATCTTGCTTGGACCAACCACTACCGAGTAGTGGTTTTGGGAAACCAACTCTCGGCGGAAGCGGCACAATCACACCGTCCTTCACGCCGCCTTCCTAAACGAGCTGTTGACCGAGTGTTAAAGGAGGTCGTTATCTTAATAGCTACCAGCTTGTTGTCCATAACCGTACCCCATTTTCCTTCGAAGTTTTGATGAAGCTTGCTGGACTTATGGGAAAGACGACCAATGCGCCGGTACACTTGTCTAGGCATATGTTCAAGCAGCAGACAAACCACATCGTCCTTGTAACTATACCCGAGAAAAAGAACAGGAATATGATCAGTGATCAAACTGTGAGGACCAGCGTCCATAATCACACCCCAGCCGTCTTGTCTGTATCTTCCTTTAAAATTTCTGCATATTCCATCAAGATGCCATCCAGGATAAGCTCTCCCGACTTAGGAGAGCCAAGCGGGCATTTCCTGATCGGGGTATAACAGTATAGTTCAAGAGATTCACTTTGGGCTTTATGACTGCAAGCAGATCGATCTTCCCATCTATAGATGCCCAGGCCTAGCTCAGAGCTCTATATGGAGGGATTTGTCGAGACTTGTTAAATTTTTTGCCACACCATCCCAGGATTCATATCAGACAGTGACCCCACATTCCAGCATAGTAATCATCTTCCCAGACATTTTGAATCTCACTTGCAATGCCAGCAATTGCAGGAAGTCGATCTTCCGCTACCAACAAAGCTCTTGACGTGAAGTTGTGCACAATGCTTGTCCACAGCCCTGCCAGCTCGTCCATTGTAGGATAGGCCTCGTAATAGAGTTCTCTTTGTTAAAAACAATCGATGGTAATCTTTTGCATGGCCAAGGCTGGAAATAAGTGATGTGGTTGTCAACGGCCGGTGATAATAGAGATTGGCACCTCCATATCATTTCCTGTTGACCATAGATTAGCAGGCGTGCCGACAGTAAGAACTCCTGTAGTGCCCATGCCCGGGAGTATAATGCCTCCTTCGGCCTGTGCAAGTAGGGTCTGGCCCATCGATTGAATGGCTTCACTACGGATATTGACCCTAGAGTTGCTGTCAGGAAGACAAGAGGAAGAATGCACACCTCAAGAGGCCGCCGAGGCTCTAAAAAGCCACATTCGACGCCGGTGGCTTTTGCAGCAACGATCGTCAGGGTTGCATTCTTGTAAATATGTCCCATTTTTGTGATCTCTCTGGCCTTGTCTTCATCCATGTCCTGAATGGTGCAAAGGGCATCTACCCAAAGATACTAAGCCCGTGGTTACAATGGCGTCCAGTATCGTTTGTGGTAGATTCTCCATGGGAAGAGCTTTCTCAAGTATTCTCTTTGGGGACCTCCCCAACAGTAGTTGAGAGCCACGTAGCGAGCCTGCTCGCCTGAGATGCGATGTGGATGTGTGGTCCGCAACTGGAATCCGAAACGTCAATTGCTCGTGTTGGAGGGTTTGTTAACTGTCCTTTGTGGCAATCGTAATGTCCATCCTTGACAGTTTTGCAATCAGTCAGCCAGGCCATGATCTTTTCCCCTACCACGTCGCCTGCAACATCCGATGCAATCGGCCTATGAGCAATGTAGCTAGATGCTGGGTCCGAAGAAGAAGAAAATAGCAAAAAACGTCTGCTATGTTCCTCGAAAAATGTCTTGCGTTTCTCTTTCCTCGAACTGTCAGTGATATTTGTGACATAGCGGCACGTCCGAAGCACAACCCCGAGCCATGTCCACTTCACCCTTTGAAGAGGGTATGTGTCGTCAATTTCTTCTGTCGGTAATCCCTCCTTTTTTGACTGTCTCCTACCCCGTAGCACATCTTCGACTGAGTCTCCTTCCTCACCACCTTCAGCTACTACGACCAGATGCTGAGACGCGAATGTTTCCCCTTTTGGCCAGTCGTTCTTAAAATGAGCAAAAAGTATCCTGCATAAAGAACAGAGACTAATATCTGCTTTTGAAAACTCGATATTATTGTAGTGAACTGTGAGCATATCCGATTGATGTGGTTAACTTTCGTATGCCCTCCATGGTGGATGTCATGTCTCTGCAACGGTTGCAAAGGCTCGATGAGCCTGGAGCCAATTCTAGCTTTGAGAATACATCTCTATACGTAACCACATAAGCTCCCTCGTACTGCCATTTCCGTTTGGTTGCCATACCATCCGCAAGCGTGGTTTGTCTCTGCAGTCTGAAGGCATGGGGGGACCTACATCCATCTTCGACTCCAAGTTGGTTGCGGTCGAATCGCCGATCAGTTTGTTTTAATAAGAACTCACAGGGAGTATGCCACGTGATGTCAATGACTAAGCCCCCTTTTCCGCCCAGAGTTGAGACACGTAAGAGCCTCTAAAAATGTGGTATATAGTAAAAACTCATGCATGCTAAACAATGAAAGAAACACAATGTTAAAGATATCAGATGGATCCGCCCATCCTTATAGTTATATGCAGTCATAAACCAATGCATTCATCTCGGCATCGTTACCATCATCATCACAACCGTGCCCCAAGGGTCTGTCTTGAACAAAAAAAATTAATCAGCCCTCCCCATCCCTCATCCGCGCATCCTTCTCCTTTTCCCACGCATCCTGGAAGTACCGCTCCCTCGCCTCCTTGTTCTTCTCCTTCTTGCCTTCCTTATCCAGTTTCTCCCTCTGCTTCTCTGGCTTCTCTGGCTTCTCCCCTTTCTCCTCCTTCTCTTTCTCCTTATCCCTCTCCCTCTCCGCCTTCTTCCTCAACCCAATCAAAAATCCCTTCGCCACCTTCCCAGTGTCCCCCTTCCCATCACGTGAAGACCCTCGTTCGACCGGCGGCGACGACTTTGACCCATCCACACTAAATGCCTCAAACGCCAACGGCCTCGCTATCGCCATCGCCTTGCTCGCCTCCTTCCCAAACGTCGCCTCCCAGAAACTCTGCCGTTCCCTCCTCTCCCTACTCCCCGTCTCGCTCCCCGCACTCCCCGGCACACTCCTCTGCTCCCCACCATTCCACCTCCTCGGCGGCGCCGCATGCGGATACGAGCTCGCGCCCCCAAAGCTCCCTGGGATGAGATCGCTCTCTGTGAAGCTGCGCTGGTCCATGACCCCGCTGACCTCGAGACTGCGCAGGATGTCCTCCCACGCCAGCTCCGGAGCCGTCTCGCTCTTGGCATCCTGTTCCGCGCGCCGCAGACACTCCTCGGTGCGGCGCTGCAAACCGACGCAGTGCGTATGGAAGCTCAACAAATCGCCAGTGAGGCCGTCAGTCGCCGCCGTTGCCTCGAGCCAGAATTTGACCAGCGCGGCGAACGTTCGCGCATCGTCGATCAGATAGGGCAGGCTGGGGAAGCCCTCGCGCGACACGGGCGGCAGACGCTTGAGGATGGCGAGGGGCGTGCTGTAGGATGCCGGCGGGGCGGCATGTGAGCGCTCCGTTGGGATCGAGCAGATGTTGTCGATGAAGTCCTTGACGGACTGGCGGTTCTGCGCCAGGAAGCGGTTCATGGGCTCCATCCAGGCCTCCTTCTGGCCAAAGGTGCTCAGGTTCGAGAGGACCTGCAGGGACTTGGCGATTAAGGTGAGCGTGCGCTGGGCCTTGGGGTGCGGATGGTCGCGTAAAAGGCCGAAGAGCTTGGGATTCAGCAGGGCCGGGCAGAAAAAGCGCAGGAAGAGAAAGCCGGAGACCGAGGTGTAGGGCACGGTGCGCAGGAAATCGCCGTAGCGGTCTTCGGCTACGGCGCGGATGTATTTTAGGACTTGCCGTAATTCGGCGGGACAGCGGTGGTAGGAGGAGGAGATGTGTGACCACATGTCAGTTGTGAGGGCGTTGAGGGTAAGCCAGTTCTTGCCGAGATTCTCGTCGGGCGTCAGGCGCGAGGGATCGACTTCGCAGTCGGGGATGGTGGTGTTGATCTCGCGCACCTTTTCGCCGACGACGTCTTCGAGATATTCCATGCCGACGCGGCGCATATGGCAGTCTAGTGCTTGCGTGAGGAGAGAGTTTCCGCGGAAGAGGAGGTTGGCTTCGCCGGTGAGGGACCTGTTCATGTCGCGGACGGTGACTTCTCTGTCGCTGGCGAAATCAAGGGAGTCATTGGAACCCAGGCGTCTGCTGAATCTGAGACGCTGCACTGGCGACTCTTTCCCGATGCCATCGATCTCGTCTTCCACCAAAGCTACCAACCATTGCGCGGATTGCCCAGACACTTGGAATACATCCAATAGTGTCTCGGCGAGGAATCGAAGCTTGGATGGTACGAACTGTGACATTTGCAGAGTCAGACCAGTGTTGAACTTATGCAAGAGATCCGAGAGAGGTTGGTAGTCCTTCAGGAGCAGAACGGCGAGCTCATCATGCCGTACTTTCACCAACATCTCCCCGACAGTCTCCTTCCTCTCGTTAAGTATTGGCCACCATGTCTCCACGTCTTTGCCACGTTCTAGTTGATCCATTCGGATCTGGACAATGCCACACAGGCTCTCCGATGCGGTTTCATGACTGTGAAGGTTGACAGCAGATCTTGACCCATAAGCTGATGAATAAGCTTTCGCCCCCATCTTCTTCAGAACAATAGAGACCTCTGGTAGTGCAGCAGGCAAATCGGAAAACTCGCAATCTTCACGCCAGAAGGGCTTCATTGTTCCAACCTTTGTCGTTGTTCTGGCGCGGACTTCTCCATCAAGGACCACTTCGGCAAAGTAGTCAGCCACAGATGGATCGGGCTCTGCCTTTCCCTTATGGTTTTTTTCCGCTGATGTCTCGGGCTTTTTGACGGCTGAGCGGATCTTGGCTTCGACGATACGGATCGACAGTGTTTTCTCAATCCGAAAGAGATCATCGGGTGCAGAGAAAACTAGCGAGTCTGGAGTACTTGGTTCATCAGACCTTTCTGTAGAAAACTGTGACCCGTATATCTCTGGCACAGTAAATGCGCGCAGGAGCACAAACCAGACTTCGAAAAGGACTCGCGATTCCAAAGAAATGTATACAGGTTTTATGATAGATAATGATGTAGACGCTTGGGTATATTGGGGGAATATGGCAATGCAATATTCTTGGTTTAAGACCGTCTTATCAAGTTGCTGGATGGCGCTCCTCGAGAGCTGCGAGAGCTGTATCGTTGCCAGAAGCACAATGTCGTTTTCGGTCATCAACTTGAACTCGCCATTATCTTGCAGAATGCACGATACTTTTTGCCAGGAGCGAACATGGCGTCGGGGTTCTTTATGGGACACCTTTTTGCCGCTTGTCACTGGCGCTGGAGCTGGCGGTACTCCTTTATCCCATAGAAGCACCCTTCCTACCTTGATTATATTAATATTTTTATCTTGATTAAAACTCGGCCGGCGGCTTAAAGACCTGGATTCTCCTGGTTCGGCCGAGATACTGCTCTGACTGGAAGCAGTCTGATTTTGCTGCCAACAGAGAAGTGCTGCTAACCAGTAGCTACACTGCGCAGAATCCAATGGCCGCAATCGCAATCTCATGCCGGAAGCAATATTAACATCGAGGATATCTGCGTCCTTTTCGTCTATTGGAGGTTTAATACGACATCCTCTAAGGTCTGGAACGATGGTTTGGTGGAATGGCCCACGGTCAACGCCCTCATATAGCAGACTGCCTCTTTCATCGATATAACAGATTCCTGATGCCCAGGATCCATGTCCTGTAGTCTGATATTCGACTTCTCCTCTCATCCGACCAGCGAGAGAGGCCATGAGCTTTAGAGTCCTACTCGCATCGTCGGTCGGAATAGGGACTGGCAGCGTATCGACAGATGCCAAAAATGGTGCTGGAGAAACTGAACGTGACCTCGGATTCGACTGCTTCACCAAGCGCCCGCTCACGGGCGGCTTCTTCTTCACGGAATCAGCTCGTTGTGCCTGTGCGGAGCGGAACGCCGGTGGTGCCTGGGGGATGTAAATCCCCGAATCGTCCTTTGTTATCCTTTCAATCTCCTCCGCGCTACCCAAGCCGCCAGTTGAGAGATTCGAGCCGATTCGATGCCGCCTAAAGGACACAGGAGCCGAGGGATGCCGTTGCTGTTGTGGTCCGTCGATTGTTCGGTTTCGTGGTCGCGTGTGCGGAAGCTTCGAAACAGAATCCCCGGTGCTACTTCCATTTGATATGTGCCGCTGAAGAGTGCTCGAATCGCCAGCTTCGAATGTATCTTCGAAGACCAGACCCTGTCGACGCTCCCTTGGCTTCTGCCCGCCAATTATCGAACGCGGGGACGCTTGTGATGACACGTCGACGTCAGATGGCCTGCCAGCTGTTCCACCACTGGTAGCATCTGCTGGCTCCGGAGTAACCATCCTTATGCTGTCATCTTTGCGCCGCGACCTTGCGGCAATAAGCTTCGAAGTCATCAGCTGCGCTCCAAATTTCTCTCCGCTGTTCGATGATGGTCCCGAGTCCCTTCTAGGAGCATTGCTGCCCTTCTCACGGCCGCCATCCTTCAACGTCTCCTCCATGGCCGTATGCAGTATGCGCAGGGAGGGCTGTCTTATCGGAAATCGAGCTCTTCAAATCGGCCGAGCAATATTGTTCGGCTCTGCATGTGTCCGGGCGGAGCAATTCGTGATATAAATATGTGTGTGTATATATATATATATAATCGGAGGACAGCAATGTAATGATCATCGGAACGCTAGGTGCTCTGATTTTCTGTAATCTATTAGCAAAATCCACAGTAATGCGCGGAATCAGAGGTGGATTGGGTGTCTCACAGTGCCAGAGACCCGTCCCATCTGCAGCAAGGCCACAAGAGGGCTCAAGTGTTATAACCAGTTTCCTCGTCGTCGTCGTCGCAGTGACTACGTCGCAGTGACTACTGTCTTCACAGTATCTGTCGTAATTGTGAGGAAGTCGTCATCCGAACCGGCCATGAGTGTTTGTCTGGTGTTTTGAGGCCATGCGACACATGCGATAGCTCTGATGCGTGCACCTGGCAGCCAACCTGTAGTTGGTGCCTCGTCGCCTACAATGATGATTCGTGATATTCACCGGGTAAAGAGTATCTGGCGTGTGACCTGAGCTTCAAGTCGTCTTCTCCGTCGAGAGCAATTTCCAAAGCAGGACGCGTTACAACGTTACGGCTTCAATGATAGCGGCGCACCTTACTTCGTACTAAAATATGATTAAAAATGATTAGGTAGGTGGACGGCGGCGGTCTCGGCACAAAGGCTTAACCATTGTTTGCTATAGACCTATAGATCTAAGACAGATTGTACTGTATCTAGGTATATGTATCTCTAGGCCTCCACAGCCGCAGTCGCAGTCTCATCTCAATGAAAATGCGATTAGACAACTTGTTAAGACTCATGGATAATTAATTGTCGTGCATGTGCAGATACACAACTGTCCCACGAGTTGATGCGTTGTATGTGGACTTGTAGACAGTAAGTACCTAGTAGTCATGCTGCCGTGTACTTGGAAGTTGGAACGATCAAGTGCCGAAAAGCCCTGTACTCTACGAATCATGTTGTCGAAACCCCTCACCTCCGGGCATGAGAAGTTGAAACCCGGTATGTGCATCTAGAAGACTCTAATAATAGGTAATCTTCAGGTATGATCTATGGAACAATGTTTTGTGTCTATGTATTCCGCCTTACAGGTGCAAGGAGGTACCTACTTTACCCGAGATCATGTCCCAAAGTAAATCACGACAACGAGATCACTCTGCCAAACAAGATTATCAGGCTCAGAAGGTCAAACATCATAATTCATTTGCCAGAAACGAAGTGCCCAAACTCCGTCATCCTGAAAAAGCCCAGCCTAGGTATATTGTCCATGTAGAAAAGCAACAGAATGCAAGCCCGCAAGCAGCAAATCTCCGGCCCTTGCCGAATACAAGTCATCTCCGAACAGTTAAATCCTATTGACTCCAATGATAACCATCTCTGTGCCCTTGAAACAATTCTCTATGGGAAGTGATGCTCAAGATTCCCAATCGGACTGATTGGGCTCAAGGGCTGACTCCTCGTCCCAGTCAAATCTCCACTAGCCGTTCTCCTCAAGGCTTGGCTCATGGTTTCAATCGTAAGCTCCGAACCAGTCGCCGGTGTTGCGAAACTCAATACGGGACTGCCCAACGGCTTCCCGGCGCGAGCTGGCGAAAGATCAAGACCCTTGATAGAGGCAGATTTGCTTCTAGGTGGTGACGTGCTAACTCCCTGAGAGGACACGGTAGATCTGATCGGTGAAGGCGACCGGTGCCCAGAGGACAACGTAGTTAGACCTGCAATATGTATCAGGTCTCTTCCATTCAAATGTTCAGCTTGCTCCGACTGAACAACATCAGCAAAGGATATGAAGCTCAAGCGTCTCACGTCCGTGCTGTCCAACGCGCCGTAATTCGAGGCCGCATCATCTTTGTCAGGATGAGCCAGCAGATCTTCTGACCAGGTGGTGCCGGTTGCTTCGCTGGCACTGATACCCGTCACTGTCATTGCAGCAGGTTGATGCGAGGAGTGCATGACAATCTCGACACTGTCCGGATCGAGAGCCTTGTCCGTGATGGCTTCCGAAGAGGCATCTAGGACTGCTGGAATATGGTTTTCGGTTTGTATGTGAGACGGGATTGCCGGAGAATTGGGTACTGGTGCCGTGGCCTCCTGTACATCGCGTTCAAATATCTGCGATCCAGCCGGCGACACAACTCGCGGGGAAGACGAATGAAGATTTCGGTTTGGTGGTGACTGCGATAGGTATGGGTGGTTAGAGGGAGCGAATGTGAGATTCGAGGGAGTAGATCTTGTTGTGGTGTCTGTCTGCTTCGAAGAAGCTATAGCTCTGCCGGATCCAGCCTCCTCCTTAGTTCCTTTGCCTTTCGGAACATCCTTCTTCTTCTTCTTCTTCCTCCCAAATCCAAAAAGGCGGCGCTTAGCTGGCTTCGAGTCTTTCCCAGCCGGCGATTCCTCGTCGTCGTCAGTTGCATCTGACGATTCGGGCGACGCAGTTGGATGTGTCTCCTGGAAGTCTTCGCCCAGAGCAGGAATTGGTTCCGTGTCTATTGCTTGCTGGGTAGAGCCAAGTGTAGCAGTCCTGACAGCGTCGATTTGTGATGCTGTCATTGTAGTGTCTATGGTAGTCGATTCGTCAACTCATACAACTCAGCGGTCTCGGTAGGTAGGCGGATGTCCTGTCGAGTCTTTGTCTTTGCGACACGGTCAGTATGCAACAGCGACACTCAATCCAAAAATATATATGTCTCATGTCAGAGGGTATCTCGGGACATGGCGGTAGAACAATGGATAGATTAGGAGAGTTTATGTACCTGCGAATAAAGCTGGCACCCGGTGGTATTGATGAAGAGAGAGAGTTTAGGAGCAAGAGGAGCAAGAGGAGCAAGAGGAGAAAGAGGAGACGCCTCAAGGCAATTCAAGTCAAACGAAGCATTATTGCAGACATAGTATTGTGAGATAATACTGCGAAGTTGGAGATGGATGAAGGGTGAATGAGGAAGATGATAAAGAGGTGTGTAGGGGGATCATAGGAAGGTGCATCCTTAGGTGGTGTAAGGATTCCTTACTGTAAGAGTGCTCTTGAGATGGTTGGTGCAGGTGCAGGTGCAGGTGGTTTCAAGGTGAGGTGAGGCCTTTCCCAGTTGCCACGCCTGCATTCGTTCGTTCCCACCAGTCCCATCCCTTCCCACTGCAGTGGCCACTGGCGCTGACAGTACTGTGGCGCTGACAGCAGTGGCGCTGACGGTGATGGATGCTGAGAGTGGGAGAATGGGAAAATGGATGGATGGATGGGCATTGGAGGATTGGAGGCATTGACGGCCAAGTCCAACCAGAACTACTTGATCTTGTGATGCGGCCTGGTCTGAGCTTTCTTTCCTCGACTTGTTCCCGTTCCCAAGGTCTCCGTTCTCTCCGAATACGGATTATGTACTCAATCTTGTGAGTTGGTGCCTGTGTGCCTGAGGCGATATACGTAGGTGTCCATGTTCTGCCTGAGCCCTGACGGTCGTTCGAAATAAGTTGATCACACTAATCCTAAAACAGATCTAATGCTGCTCGAGCACGTGACATGTTCCTGGCGAGCTTCCCGAAATCCTCAAAAATAATACCAACAACGACGACGACGACGACGACGATCTCCTCAAGCCCAGACAGCAACACCATGGATCTCAGGTTACTACGCCGCCCAATATGCGAACTCCTCTCGGGGCGAAGTCAATGCCTGCTCGCCGGTAATGTCGCCGCCCGCCGCAATGAATCCAGCTATCGTCGCACCAAGAAGAAGCTGAACGTCAAGCCCGACGTCTCCTTCGGTCTCTCCAAAGTCTCTCCTCGACAGGACCACATCATCTTCAATCCCCCCTCTTCCGCTCCTTCCGTCTTCCACACGCCTCTGAAGTTTCTCCCAAAGGAAGACAAGCGCCGACAGCTCTTCAGCGCCGCGCAGAATTCGACTCTCGGCATCGACGACGAGGCCAAACTCCCCCCGCCAGTCCTGAAGCAGAAGGCGGGCTATCAGAGATACCATCTTACGCAGGAGGATGTTGCAGAGATCAGACGATTGAGGTCGTCGGACCCAAACACTTGGACGAGATTGAAGCTGGCCAGAAAGTTCAATTGCACATCCCTTTTCATCGGTATCTGCTGCCAGGCACCTCCTGAGAAGATTGCCCTCGAGAAGGCAAAGATTGAGGCGATACGGGAACGCTGGGGTCCGAAGAGGAGGATGGCGAGGGAGGATAGGGTCAAGCGAAGGGAAGCAGCATATCGCGACGAATAAGGGGAAGTCATGGACGTCACGGAAGCTTGCTTGGCCGCTTCGGTTTCGGGGTCGGAGATGTGAAGATTCATTCAGTGGCAGCTGGGAGAGCGGGCGGATGGCGGGTCGGGATCGTTGCCTTCGATCGTGTACAAGACGCGTTACAGGGTGCTGCATAGACTCTGCATTTCATTGATGTTGTACTATATAAAAGGAAGCATGAGGTGGTGGGTATGGAGTTTAGCATCATGTTGCGACTGTAGAATAGGTGTCCGAATAAATATCCCAAACAGAGTGGGAGTCCCCTCGTGATGATTATTCTTCCATTCTATCTGATCTATATGTGCATTCTACGTTGACATGCTAATAAACAAAGCACCAAAAGAGTCTCGAATATACAACAGCGCTAGTGCTATTAATATACGCATAGGGCCTCCGTTCTTATTGTGAAGCCGACGTTGGCTCGACAGATTTCTTCGACTCCGCAACCTTTTTAGGTTCAACAGCCAGTTCCAACGTAACCTAAACTCCGTCAGATCATCTCTTACCTCCTAGCATGGTAGTATCAACCTACAGGTCCATCATTCACCAACGCTACTTCCATCATAGCTTGGAACACACCGTCTTTGACTCTTTCGGGCTTATAGCCTTCCCGTACCTTCGAGACGAAGCGTTGATACAGCTCTTTCGCCTGCTCACCGCCCATCGCACCGTGAAAATCAGGCTTGAGCCCCTTTGATGTCTTTGCAAGCAAGGTAAATTGCGAGACTTCATGAATCAGTGTCTATCCATAGCCGAACGTACGAGAGCAAAGAGCCTACCGCACAATACCTCGCCAGATATGTCTTGAACACTGTGCTTCCACCTGTGACCAGTTTCCTCATCGTCCCAAAACCTCATCTTGATCACCTTTGCAGCCAGCGCATCGATCTCCTTTTCGGTATCTCCAGGAGCTACGGCGGCAAAGACGAGAATGCCTTTCCCGATGGAGGAGATGAGTTGCGCGTCAACAGTGACAGAGGCAGAGAGGACTCTCTGGACCACAGCTGATTGAGATACATAAGTGATTGCAACCGAGCTTGAGACATCGAAAACATTTACCCTTCATTTTTTTAAGAGAAAATTGATGCAACACAACAAGCAGCTTAATGAAAATCACGTTGAACGTTGAACGTGGAGAGTGTTGATTGGGGCAAAAGAAACGAAAAGTGATATATAAACTAGCGGGATCAATGAAAAGTACCAATGCAGTGGAGATTAAATAGACTTACTCTTAAAACTCTCAGGAACATAGAATGAGTGAAGGTTTCGCGGTTCCTGTCACATAGACAATTGCTCGTGGAGTCATGATCATCCATCCATCCATCCCTACCTGCCAAGGCGTCCTTCTCCACAACAAGCAACGAGCAACAAGGCTAGAATTACCTAAGCGATGCACTTTAGCTGAATTTGGCGCCTTGCTCGATCTACCATAACGCCTTACTTACATCGCGACTTCAGTCCTCCAGAGCCGCAAGAATCGACATATTTATTGCCACAACACCACGATCCACCGCATCACGCTGTCCTTTCCGCGTCGCACCAAACTTTTCCCCAGTATTGTCCCACATATGCGTTCGGATTGGCCAATAAAGCTACCTCCGAGATCACAAGAGCAAGCAACCAGGTCACCACTCCAACGGCCCTCATCAGACACTCAAGATGGCCGCACGAAAACTTCAGCAAGAAGTAGACAAATGCTTCAAGAAAGTCTCAGAAGGAGTCGCCGAGTTTGAATCAATCTACGAGAAGATTGAACAGTCGACAAACGCCGCTCAGAAGGAGAAGCTGGAGGACAACCTAAAGCGCGAGATCAAGAAGCTGCAAAGGTTACGAGATCAAATCAAGACATGGGCGGCCAGCAATGATATCAAGGACAAAGGTCCGCTGTTAGATCACAGAAAGCTCATTGAGACGGTAAGTTGGGCTGTGCCTATGGGCGCGAGGCAGCATAACGCGATGGGATACTAACACCAAGAGCAGCAAATGGAGAAGTTCAAGGCGGTTGAGAAAGCTATGAAGACAAAGGCGTACTCGAAAGAGGGTTTATCAGCGGCAGCGAAGTTGGATCCGAAGGAGAGGGCCAAGCTGGAAGCATGTGAATTCCTCAGCGGTATGGTCGAAGAGCTCGAGAGGCAAATAGAAACCCTTGAGGCGGAGGGCGAATCGATACAAGCGACGATGAAGAAGGGCAAGAACCAAAGCAGCAAGGCAGACCGAATGGCCGAAATAGAGCGGATCACCGAGCGGCATAAATGGCACCAAGGAAAGCTGGAACTGATTAAACGCTCGTTAGAGAACGGGGCAGTAGAGACAGAACAGGTTACAGACTTGGAAGAGAGCATAAAGTACTATGTCAGCGACGGCATGAATGAGGACTTTATGGAGGACGATGAGATGTACGATGATCTTAATTTACAGGAGGAAGAGGATGCATATGGGATGGGTAATGAGAACGACCGGGTTTCGTCACAAGATGCACAATCAATACAGGAAGAGCCCGAGTCACACGCGAGGACGGACAATATACCAAGTACGAAACCGAAACCTTCAGCTCCGGAACCTCCTCTTGCAGCTGCGAGGCGTTCATCAACACAATTACGTAGTCCGCTCCCCGCGTTGGCAACATTACACAGCTCTCTCTCAGGTATGACCAATGGCTCTGTGAATGGAATCATGAAGCCAGCTGCTGTACCAACAAGAGCGCCGGGAGAGACTTTGAAATATGCTTCTGCTGCAGCAGCTGCAGCGGCAAATGTTGGTATTGCTCCTTTACCACCGCCACCTGGGGCAACACCGCCATCAACTTCCCATACGCCCGTCGCAGCGTTACCCGCACATCTTGCAAGGGAATCCCCAGTTGCGGTGCCATCACTGCCTGCAAGCGTCTCGCATACGCCTCTACAAAAGTCAAGCCTACCTGTCACAACGCACGCACCTGAAGTACCGCCGCTTTCTAGGCAGAACAAATCTCCAGCGCCTAGTCCTTCGAGTCAAGCACAAAGTGGCCGTTCGACTGCTAGCATCCCAGCCACACCAGCAATAGAAAAGGTGGAGGTCACAAAATCAGGGAGAGCGTCGCGAGCTTCGGCTAGCAAGGGAATGCAGCCTGATGTGACAGAGACTACACGGTCGAATCTACCAACGTTCTCCGCAGATGTGTCTGCGGATGCGGGCCTGCCGGCAGAGGACGAATCAATATACCACCTGCCATCTGATCTCCAAGATCTCGTTCAGTCATTCAAGGTAAACCAGAAGCGAGCTACTATGCCACCGTCACAGTCATCGTTACGAATGCTGGCCGCCTCACACATCACTTCGCCGGACAGTTTAGATGCGGAACAACCACGATATTACAAGCCCAAGTGTCGATTCAACACTCCATCATACTATCCTCAGGAGCCCTTACCAATATTCGATGATCCTAGGTTATATTCTCGCATCGACCCTGATACACTCTTCTACGTCTTCTACTACAAACAAGGGACATATCAACAATATCTGGCAGCTAAGGCACTGAAGGACCAAAGTTGGCGATTCCACAAGCAATATCAGACTTGGTTCCAGCGCCACGAGGAGCCGAAAACGATCACGGAGGAATTCGAACAGGGAACGTATCGCTTCTTCGATTACGAGAGCACCTGGTGCGTATGCCGTTGCTTCATAGAACTGCTTGGACGAGGCATGAATGTGCTATCATGGAATCGCACACGGATCATCTTCCCCCCTCGCAACCTGAGTTATATTGCTTGACTGTTTTGCGTGTCAATTCTTGCTTTTCTCGTCTTCAAGGCGAGTGTCTTCAAGGCGAGTGTCTTCGAGGCGAGTGTCTTCACCGAACGTTCAGAGCTTTCCTGCACCTGCAGGTTGTCCTGGAAAGCATGCGAGGAATTCAGACATATCTGGAATGGGTTTAGACTTCTCCTTTAAGCATTTATCACTGATGTTCGCAGAGAGTTTTGTGAATTCATGCTCTGCGATGTATTGAGTGCAGAAGGTGACTTCCCGTGATCTCAGTAAGCGCTGAATGGAGTGGGAAACGTCATCTACGACCTCTGGTGGAATCCTGCATGTGATGTCCGTTTTAAAAGAGAGGATGCAGCTAGTGCCTGGTCACTCCGGATATTGCATCTAATCTCTGCCTTGCCTAAGCTGATCGTCAATCAAGATCCCTCGCTGACAATATTGCTCCAGGATGAACCGTCGCAAAGCGGATTTCAAATTCGCATACAAGTTCCTTGAGGACGATGTGTAGAGTTAGAGTGAGGTCACACTTGTATGATGTATGCGCTGGAACTTTGGGATTGGCGCACATGGCATTGTGCTTCAGCACGGATGTGTGAGTTATGACAGGAACGGGGAAGCTTAGCTCATGTATCAGTTTTGGGCCATCGCATTGATGGTGGGTAAATGGGACATTCAATACGACTATTGAAGCTGTTTGTTTGGGTTTCTGTGAACAGAGGCGACGTGTTATATGTCTGAAACCATGTCGAATCAGGGATCCATGCCCTAGTAGTGAGCGAGCAGGTAACCGCTGTCGGGGTAGGTCTTCTAGTTACGTGGTTGTTCAAATTTTGGATTTGGATTATAGCAGGAGCTTAATCGACTGCGGATGACTCTCTCGGTGGCTGGTTTGCGTGATGACGAAGGTTGAACACAAGGGCACCTTCTGGGCCACCAATCGACGATGTACATTCCAAGGCTGATTATAAGTGCAAAGCATGAACAACACAGAGGCGAGGGGAGGGGTAGCTCATATATATCTGAGTGGGCATTGCTGCTGCGAATGTTCTACTGGTTTGCATCATTTTCAGGCTGAGAGTATGCATTCATGCCCGACCCTTCGCAGCAGACGACACAGGGACCTTCGAAGGTTCACCGATATAAAGAAATCAATATCCCAAGATAGTCTCTGGTTGCCTTTAGGAAATAACTTTGTCTTTTCTTTTCTTTTTCCTTCTTAACTTGGTTCTCACGGGATACTGAAGCCGTGACCCTGAGCCTTACTACGTCATTCTCTCCGCACTGATGTTTGAGGAGATCTCAAATCGCCTTGAAACACATTTAACACCAGATTAGCGAATCAGCGAGGTCTCGTCGAATTGGAATTTATAGCTGAGTCTGATTGGCCATGATTCAACGACATAGTTATGTCAATTTGGAGCATCACCCAACTCCGCTCGCTGTCTTCTTGAACTGACAATCATCCAGATCTTTTGATCTTTTCCAAATACTCTTAATGCCAATCCACTCAACCTATATCGTTGAGGGCTCATGTCGCGGATCTTCTCATCCCATGATCATGTCAAGAAGGAGAAGACTTGGGACTTGGGACTTGGGCTGATTGATGATGGGAAGTCGAGCCGAGCCCAAATCGCTCACCGACGACGACCCTCGTTCGCCTTTTCTTTTCGCAGACATCGTCAGCCTTGTTTTTCGAACCATTCGAACGACGCCGCCAGGCTTTTCGCAGGGCGTTCTACAGTGGCCGTCTAAGACACATTCAATGGCAAGACGATTTACCCATTTTCCACATCTCGTTACTCGTTACCCCGCTCGTTCATCTTCTCGTTGCTGCTGTCGCGATTCTCCTCTTTCCCGGTAGGGAACTGCAGGCTGGATGACATATTAGACAGTCGACAATGCAGAAAACCGATAAATGCCCGGCAATATAATATGCAAATGGAGCCCACCAGGGCGTGAAGCAGACACGAACTTAGGTATTTTGTTTCTTTTCCTCGTCGCAAGTACCTGACGCTCTGCTCTATCTGGACATCGAAGACTTCAATTGAGCGCCGCTTGTGGAGGGCTGTGAGCAGAAGACACGGCTCTCAGCTCTGCTCAATACTCGCTGGCCACGTCGATAACGTTGCCGGAGCGCTAGCAAAGGATGATGACTTGCATATTATGAACTGTCATGGTTCTCCCGACCTATATTGAGGCGTCCCTCGGTGTCTAAAGTGAGGCTACAGACAGCCAAGCCCGTCCGACCCCTGGGTCCTTGTCCTTGACGCCAGTGAGCTGACTGAAATTCTTATATACGCAGTCTACCACAGGCTTGTGCTACTGTTGATCATCAGTCTTTTGCCTCAGTGTTTATCTTCATTTTATCCTCTTCATTTAAGTCTGAAAGCAGACTGCCTAAGGATTCAGCCTCCTCCTCCTCTCCTCTTCCTCCTCATCGAAGCGATAGCTAGGATATTCAGCCACAAGTAAGTCCTTTGATCAGGTGGTTTTCAGGCTCGTTATCATCCAAGTCAATGCTGTTAAGCTCGCATGCCCAATTGGAGCGGAATTTCATTACATATTTACACGTGGCAGGGATTTCGCCCTATCTAGAATCACTGGCTGTTGTTCTCTTTCTCTGGCGATGTTCTACCGCCTTTCTAGGGCAACCCCAAAGTGGTCGAGTTGCCTTACCTTCTTCAAGCCTGTCTAGTTCGCATCCTTCTACAGTTCCGTGACTTAGAATCGAGGTTGCCGAAAGTTGGCGATTGGAAACACATGAATCCAAAAACCTAGGGCTCATACATATTCAGAGGGACACGCACATCATATACAACTTCATTGTGACCGTCACGACTCTACCTCCTTCCTTTCCACCTCACTTCGCTGGTGACCTTTCATCTGACTACGTTCTTGTTGTATTGCGGGCCATCGAAGCATATGTGATCGATATTGAAGTTGATCTTATCTTAGACTTCCAATTTCTTCGGTCGGGTTTACATTTGGACCGCAACAGCTGAAACAGAAGAATATCATCATGGAGCCAAGCCGCACGGGTCCTATTTGTGTTCCGTGGGAGGCTAGGGGAGACGTCAACGCCAACGAGAACGATGTCATATATGAGCAACAGTATCTTCGGCAGTTGCTCGCACTGCCCATGGCACGTGAGGATTCTTCAACTTCGTATGCATCCTTTTCAAGCAACAACACTACAAGCACATTCTTCTCGTTCATGGACAGCAATCATCCATCATCATCAAACCTCGATGGCTCGTATCCCGTCAGCCCGAACACGGCCCCAGATGAGTATAATATACAAGATGTCAGGGCTACGGCTTCGAGCCAATTCTCTATTTCAGCGAATCTCTATGACGAGGAGAATCCTGATGATGACGAAAATCCCTATCACGAAAACCCATATGATGACGACTATCTCTATCACGAAGATGCCTTTGAGCAAGACCTCTCACGGCTTCCACTGTTCGATATCGAGAGAGAGGGCGATCCTCTGATCTCCTGGTGGATGTATTACGACTTTCACGTTGAAAAAGAAGGAGCGTACCATGTACTGAAGCCAGGATACCTTGTGACTGAGAAGTATCCTGCTAAGCGTGCTTCGGACCTTGAATTGTAAGTCCCTCAGTGCTAAATTTCGGTCGTCAAGACTCAATCTAATACCAAATAGTGAGAATGGGCGCCTCGTGCATAAATGCTACGTGCCTGAATGCAGGTCTAAGCCGTTCAAACGACCATTTGATCTGGTGCGCCATTACAAGACGGTGCATCGCAACGGAGACGTCACCTTCACCTGTGACTATAAGAATTGTGATCATAAAGTCCCATTTGATCGCAAGGATCATTGCCGTGAGCACTATCGGGAATACCACAAGGAGGACCTTGTGAAGAAACCGCAGAAGAATGCGGCGATTTGGCTGAGCGAGGGCCGCAATGTAGTACAGTCTTGGTGGAGGTGCTCGAGATGTCTGCAGAGGAACTTGACAAAACACGGCTGGGCTTGTGGGGGTGGTGAATGCAAGCAGCATTGCGAGAAGGAGAGGGTCGAGGCGAGGAAGAAGCAGATGGAAACAAACCCCGTTGTAAACAAGGACAAGAAAGGCGGAAAAGTACCAGCGCCAGCGCCAGCACCAGCAGAAATGGACACTTCAGGGCATGGATGCGGCGCCATATGTGATGATGGTTGGTGTCAAGATGAGGAGGGCACTTGGGTGCCTTGTCTTGCTTGTGAGCAAGCTTTCACTGGGGCACAACTTCCAGGCGAGATGGATACTGCTTGGTGAAAGTGAAATGAGCTTTTGGAGGTACCCTACCAATAGTTTCTATTGTTTTTTTATTTTCGCTCTTTTATATATCTGTTTTTCGTGTTTCGGGAGTGGTTCTGGAGGGTCATCATCGGGCATTTATGCTGGAGACTTTCATTTTTACCTTGTACTTGTACGTTGTTCTGGGATTAAGAGGGATTCGGCGTTTGGGTGTCGCACGGCTGGCGGTGTTTTCTGGTGTTTTCTCCTTCTCTAAGTTCTGTTTTTGTTGACTTATATGGTGAGATTTGTTATTTGGTTTATGGCTTCTTTGCAATTTATTGTTGGCGCAAGTAGGCAGATTAGGAATATCAGGAGAATGGGAAGGGGATGCCAGCAGTTAGAAGGCAGCGTGGCACATTTCTGTATCATCCAATTGTATTCAAATTGTATTCAGAATACCCCAAATATAAATTCATTATCATCTCATTCCCAAATCCCAATCCACTTCGTGCAACAAGCCCATCACGCCAGCCGTGTATCAGACAAACCCCAATAATAATGCAATATCCCCCTCATAATTCTGCCACCCCCCACCGCCTACCCCTCCTCCTCAGTCCTCAGCCTTGCGCAACCACGCAACTGACCCCCAACGTCTCCCAAGCATGCCCATCCAATGCCTCCTCCCGCGGTGGTAAGCCCTACTTTCTGTCCGTTCGCCCTGTTGCAATTGCGAACTGACATCTCACCCCGCAGACGCCGTCGCCTCACCGTTTCATCATCAGCAAAGCCAAGCCGAGTCGGCCTGCTGTCCCGCCGAGCCAGACCCCGCAGAGCAGCACGCCGCAGTTCAGGGCGACGCCGCGCTTTTTGTTCGCTGCCTCGCAGGCCTTGCAGAGAGGGAGGGGGAGCGCGACGCAGTATGGGGGAACGCCGAGTCGGTTTGGGGGTGTGGGTGTGACGCCTGGACGGGGGAGGGAAGAGGTTGAGGAGGATGAGAAGAGCGTGAGGGAGTCGGTTGAATCTAGCACACCGAGACGAGACGGCGATGATTGGGAGCCCTCGTCAGGTGAAGAGCAGGGCGAGGAGGACTTCCAGACACCAGCGCCGAAGCGGAGGAGAGTGAGTGTGGAGACGATTGTGAATTCACAGCCTTACGATGTTGATTATGATGATAACGAGACCGATACCCATACTCATACCCACCACGAGCACGAAGATCACGATCACGAAGACAATGACGCTCACGCACACGATGACTTCGAAGATCTCCTCTCTTCCATCCCGACCCTTTCATCTCCACCCGCCACGCTGCCCATCCACCGTCCTGCACCACACGCGCCGCGCTTTGTCTTCTCCACGCCCGCCAAAGCGCCTCTTTCGACACCCGTGCTCAACGATTCACTTGGCACATTTCTCAAACCCCCGCGCTTCAAGCCGCCTGATGCAGAGCGGTGCGTCGCTACGGAGCCGCTGCCTGAACAATTCTCGCCACATCGACGAGGACAGAAGTTCTTGCCTGGGGGACTGGCAGCGGAGGTAAGAGGATGGCTTGTCGATCTGGAGAGTCGGAATGCGAGGCCGCAGAGTGCAGCGGGGGAGTGGGCGCTCAGGATGCTGGTGAGGGATGTAGCCGGGGGAGGCGGCGCTGGGTGTACGCTTGTTAAGGGGTGTTTAGTGCGGGGGAATGGGGAGGTTGAGAGGGCGGACGAGGTGAGGATGGTGCTTGGTGGTGGGGAGGGCATGGGCGAAGGACTGAGGAAGGGAGAACAGGCCAGAGTCGGAAGGGTGCTTGGTGTTAAAGGGCCGGTTTGGGAGACTGATATTGACGGCGTTAGGTGGGGTGTGGGCGCTGCTTGGAAGGTGCTTGAGTGAGATGTTCAAATCAATACCCAAAGGAATATGGCGCAAAGAACTGCATGTATGATCGTCTTACATATTAGCTTGTAAAGACTACTGTCATGGCGAGATGAACGCTCAAAGACGAAGCTATTATCTTCAAAACTGTCAATGAGAATCAATTTGTAGATTCTAAATGAAAGTTGACCAAGATTCCAGAAAACGTTACGGGCTTTCGATGGGCGAGGCCTCCCCTTTCCTATGACGCTGAAGCACGTGCAGCCACTCTACGCGACCCCTGTACCAAAACGCGTCTCCCAACATCAACTCTGAATTGACGCGACGAGCGGACAACCTCAACATCGACACTTCTTGCGCGCCGGCAACGAATATAATTCCGAAAAGATGCGGCGTTTCACTGAGAAGTCGAACCCGATACCATCCTCATCGCCAGCCTTTGGAACTCCAGTACATCCAATTCGATCCGCATTAGACCCGCCAATCCCCAGCATCCTTCCCATTGAGCTGCCCCCCGCAACCCTGCGTCCCGTCGCCTTCCGAGTCCTGACGAAGAAACATGGCCTCACCATCACCTCTTCTGCGCTGCAGAAACTCACAGTGTTTATCGGGAGGAATTGCGGGTCGAAATGGCGAGAAGGGTTGGCGGAAGCGGTGCTGAGTTTCGTTGCGCAGCACTGTAAAGACACGGGGAGAGTGATTATCGATGGGCCGGACGACCAGGAGTACTTGGGAAGCGTATTTAAAGAGCTTGCTGGGCTCATGAAGGGGGGCAGGATTACACAGGAACTGAGGATAGACGGTCCAATTCCCACACGCGGCGTTGTGAAGGCTGCGGACGCCGCATCCATCTCGAGCGATCCCCGAAGCCACTTGAAGGTCGTCCACGCCCGCGACCAGCCACGATTAGTCTACAATGTCGGCAAAAAGCACTTTGATCGGATTGCAACGAAACCCTCTCTTCTCCCGAACCCAACCAGCAAAACGCTCCTGTTCCGAAACCGCTACAACATAATCCATCAGCGCCTCCTGCGCAACGAATCCTTCCAGATACCAACTATGAACCGCGTCCCTGCCCTCCATCGCTCCTCTTCATCTATGATTACCGCCCAACAAACCTACCGTCTAACGCCCATCGCCAACCTCCTCGGCCGCTCCGGAACACCCCACCTCCTCCTCGGCCTCCTCACCATCTCTCCCACAGGCACACTCGCCCTGTCCGACCTCACAGGCAGCATCGCCCTCGACCTCACGCACGCCCAAGTCTCCCCGCCCGACGCAGCCTGGTTCGTGCCCGGCATGATCGTCCTCATCGATGGAATCTACGAGGACGAAGACCTGACGTCGGGCTCCGGCCTCGGCGGCGGCGGCGGCATCGGCGGCACCATCGGGGGCAAGTTCATTGGAACAACTGTCGGGACGCCGCTGGCCGAGAAGCGCCACGTTACGCTCGGCACGACAGGTGACGATGACGATGACGGCGCTGTTGCGGGCGGCGGCTTCGGCTGGGTCGATTTCCTGGGTCTTGGCAGCGCGAGGGAGAAGGGCAATAGTATGCGCGAACTGCAGGCGAGGATTTTCATGCCGCCGCCTGCGCCTCCCGCCCAAATCTCCAGCGACTCGCAGAGCCAGTTGGATAGTTCGCAATTCCAACCCGCAGAATCGCAATCCCAGCCGCCCCCTACCTCTGCACCTCGGAGCCACGTGGCCATCTTGGGCGACCTCACCCTCGATGTCCCCCAAACGCTGTCCGCCCTGATCAAAGTCCTCTCCCTATATGCCGCCCTCCCCGCCTCCTCTCTCCCCATCTCCTTCGTCCTCCTCGGCCCCTTCATCTCCGTTCCCGCCTTCACCCTCGCCGCGACCGGCGGCGTCGAGTACAAAGAGCTCTTCGACTCACTCGCCGCCGTCCTAGCCAACTTCCCCGAGCTGCTCGCGAATTGCACGTTCGTCTTCGTGCCGGGCGACAATGACGCATGGGGGAGCAGTTTCAGCGCCGGCGCGGCGGGTGTGCTGCCGCTCGAGGCGGTGCCGAAGTTGTTCACGAGTCGGATAGCTAAGGCGTTCGCGACGGCTAATTCGGAGGCACGGAAGGAAGCTGGGGCTGCGGGCACGAATCGGGTCGATGGCGAGGCGATCTGGACGTCGAATCCTAGCCGTCTCTGCCTCTTCGGGCCGACGCACGAAATCGTGCTCTTCCGCGACGACATCTCGAGCCGGTTCCGAAGACAGGCGATCCGCACGGCGGCGGCGCCTGACCGCAACCAACAGCACATCGAGCTGGCCGATGAACCGACGGAGGATGAGGACCCGACAATCCATGCGGCGCGCAAGCTTACCAAGACGTTGCTGGACCAGGGCCACCTGTGCCCGTTCCGCCTCGCGGATCGCCCGGTGCTGTGGGACTATGCGAGCGCGCTGCAACTGTATCCGCTGCCGACGGCGCTGGTGGTGTGTGATGCGGAGGCGGGAGCGTTTGTCGAGAGGTATGAGGGATGCTGCGTGTTGAATCCGGGGAGGGTGGCGGTGGAGAGTGGGGTGGGGGGGAGGAGGACGGCGAGGTGGGTGGAGTATGATGTGAGTGAGAGGATGGGGAGGGTGAGGGAAGTGGGATATTAATTAGATTAGTAGCGGAAAAGGATGAACGATGAGGGATGTGGCAGGCGTTTGGGGCTTGGGATCGCGATAGAGCATGGGATAGGATGGGATAGGCGTAATTGTAGATTTATGAAGGATAGATGGGTATAGTATCGCATAGCGTTTACGACTCGTTGCTGTCAACAGGTATCTTATATATAGCTACTGGTACATCGGCATGAGCTCCTTTTCCCACCTGTTCCTTGTGTACTCCAACCCCTGTAATTCATGACCGTCATTTCCCCGCCAGAACGCCAGAATTACCACCGAGAATCATCTAGTACCCCAAATAGTCCCTTGATCTCCTTCTCCAACTTCTCAATCTCCTCCGCCAGCTGCCCCGTCACAAGCGCATACGCATACAGCAGCGCATAATCCTCATCTTTAGCGACCCCCTCTTGGATCCTCTCTCCCGCATCCGGCCCCTCCTTCGCCATACCTCCCATCGCCACGGTCCCATTTTCGTCTTCCCCATCGCGTCCCTTCGCTCCCTCCACCAAACTTGCCTCACCCTTCCTAAACTGAAATATTTTGCTCAAAAGCCTATCCCTCGGGCTCGCCAGACTCGGCATCGCATTATCGCTCCCCACCGGATACTCCAGCATCAGACTACTCGCCAGCACCTGAAACAAGTGACAAATGCGTCCACACACCTCCCGCCGCTCCTGCTCCGTATACTTCAGCAGCGCCAGCTCGCCCGGACTCCCCACGAGATTCTGCGCAATAACCACGTTGACGGCATGAAACGCATCGAGCATGCGGTGCGTACACCCCATAACCCTCGCCCACTCCGCCCCCCTAAACGGGCCACGCAGCTCGAACTCGCTGGCAGCGGCGGCGCGCAGCCCATCCAGACGCAGCGCGTAACTCTGCAGCGCGAACTCCTCATTGAGGTTGAGCTGACTGCCCCTGGCGTCGCCGGACTGGATGCACGACAGCGGATCGCGCTTCCAGATCAGGCCCATGCGCAGCCAGAGGGACGCGAGGCCGTGCTGGAAGCGCGAGCGCGCCGAGGATGGCCAGATGATGTTTGTGATGAAGAGGCCCCAGAGGCAGCCACCGGTGACGGCGACGAGGCGGTGGAGGGCGATCTCGCTGATGATAGGGTTTGGGCCGCCCTCGTCGTCGTCATCGGCGCCCTGGTGCGCGGAGAGGCTGTACGCGTAGAGTGCGGAGATGTTGTACGTGAGAAGGATAAAGCGGCCGAAGGGGGCGCGGCCGCCCGAGACGATGAGGTAGAAGCAGAATAGGGAGACAAGCCAGCCACAGACGCACAGCGCGTAGGGGTTCCCCTGGCAGCTTAGCCAGACGAAGACGGCAAGGATGGCCCCGATGAAGGTCCCGTTGAAGCGCGCGATCGCTGTGCTGTTGCCCCCGCCTGTAGTCATCGAGCACACCAGCATGTATGACAGGAAGCCCCACTCACCGCGCCAGTGCGCGTAGATGGGCCGCGTGGCGGGGATGAAAGCGAACATGGCCCAGAGCGCGGCGCCGACGCCAACTTTAATGGCGTAGCGGATGTCTTCGCGCTGCAGGACGGCGAGGGCTTTGTAGAGGCGGCGCCAGAGGGATTGCTTGGGGGTCAGTTGGAGGTCCGGCTTGCGCAGTTTTACCTTGGGCAAGTCTTCGGTGCTGACCATATCGGGGGCGCTTTGGAGCGTATCTTCGGCTGAGGAATCGGGTTCTGGCTGGTCCTTCGTTCGCCAGAACTTAAGCCACCTCCATGATTTGCGTTGAGGCTGCTCGATTTCGAGTTTGAGCTCTTCGAGGATCTCGAGGTATTTCTGGATGGCCTCGGCGAAGTCTTGGAGACAGAAACTGTAGTGTCCGCAGCTAGCCGCGACCTCCTCGAAGTCCGCCTCGACACTCTCCACCCTTTCCCTTCCAAGATTTTTGGTTCTGTATAAGTGAGCCAATGCCTCGGCGCGCGAATTTCTGTACAATTCCAAAGCATCGTTCAAACTTAGCAGGAAATTCTCGTTGATCGTGATCTTGAACTCTGGGCCACGGCCGAAGGGCAGTTCTTCGAGAATTTGGTGTAGCGTCAACGCGAGAGACTTCATCGAAGGTCCGAGATGTCTCATGAACCTCGCGAAAATCTCGGCTGGCGTACGGATGGACAGATCCAGCATCTCCGAATCCATAGTTCCTCTGCGCCGTGAATTTCCTAACAGGGAGGAGTCATCGATCTCACTACTCTCTTCCGAGGCTTCTTCGATAGCGGTGAGAGCGTTGGATCGCTCCTGCTTGGCTTTCACGGTTGATATTATCGAGCCGTAGGACGGCATCGTGGGAAGCCGTCTTGGACTCAGTGGAGCAGTGCTGCCGTTGACAACTGGCTCCTGCACTGGCTCCTGTAAAAGAGCGAACTGGGTAGTGGCAGCACTTCGAAGCCCGCCAATATCCTGAGCTAATCTCTGCATGCAGTTTACAATCTTTGCCTCAACATGATATTGGTCTTCCGTTCCCAGCACATAATGCTCCATTTTAGCCTCTCTCAAGTTCTTGGTCAACGCCGCAAACTCCGAAATATATCGTTTTGTCGCAATTTGAAAGGCAGCAGACTTCAGTTCGTCGTCTGAGCCCTTCAGAAAGCTGCTCGTGATGGTTGTAAGCAGATCCGATATGGCAGATGTCGTTCCAATCATGCTGTGTCTCAGATCCTGCCGGGAGGATACGGGCCATATGAGCAGATTAACAGCGGTCGTCGTGACGATGCCCATAATAAGCATCTTCATGACCTGCATAATCTTGTCGTTGGAGAACACGGCGGTCTGCACCGCATTCTCCTTCGTCAACACTGTTATGATAGCCAAGCTCGCGAGACTGCAAGCTACATTGACCAAGGGCGAGCCGAGTCTCTGCTTGATCCATCCAACAAGGCCCAGGCCGCCTCCAACGAAGACAACCAGCACAAGCACATAGCCCAGCTCGATGAGTTCGAATTGCGTCTCACAGACGACAGAAACAGCCATCGATGCTATCGATATGAAGACGGCGTACAAGAAAGCAATTGTCCCCAACACAACCGCCTCAATCATCGACCCCGCCGAGCGCGCCGGGTGGAAGTACACCACTATCGTCGCGACCATATGCTTCGAGTCTCCCTGCCCCAGATAATGATAGAGGAACGGCAGAAAGGTGCCCATGCAAGCGATCACATATGCGATCGAGCATTTGATCACGCCCCGTCCATCCCGCGTATTCAGCCAGCTCCATAGCCTCTTCGTTGTGACTGCGGCATTGTGGAAGGCAGCCTTGACCGCCCCATGCGACAGATGCCTGTGCAGTGGCAGTAGTGATTCCGTCTCGTTCGTATTCGCCGGCGCGTCGAAGTTTGCCGGGCTCCTCAGACTAAACTGTCGCCGGACGCGCTCGCGCGTGCTCGGGATGATGAATGTCGCATTTCGAAGCTATTCGCACTGTCAGCACCGTGAATCGTAGCGCGCAAGAGGTAAACAAAGGCCTGGAAGGTATCTCACATTGCGCTTCGAGATCTTAGAATACTTGCGGAGTAGAGGTGTGGACGGTCCGGCGGCAGATGGCGAACTCATGCTGCCGGATGCATTGTCAGAAAGTTAGAAACTGAGGAGAGGAATGAGATATGACGGGTTTTGGAGAATACGCATTGGACACTCCGTGGAGATTGTGGAGATTGTGAGCTTTACCCCAGAGTCGGGAGACCCTTGGCTTCCATGCGGGAGTCCCCGCTGTCATGTCACCGGGATTTGAGGCTGCACCAGCCACACTCACCTGCAATGGACGTGAAATAATAAATAAATAAATTTAATGTATTTCATGCACTCATTCTCTCTATTAGCATCTCAGCTTCCCAGCTAGCCGTATCGAATCACAGATACCAGGCACCGGAATGGCTTCAAAGGCATTCATTGTGAGAGAAACGATTGCATTTTGCTCGTTGTAGGCCTTCGTAAACCTCATGTCAAATAACAACATTGACCTCATTGACCTGTCGAATACTTCTTCCATGATACAATCCCCCAATACGCCCCCTTTGCAGATTCATTATGTGTACAATCCTGGGATTGTCTGTAACTTCCAACGCCAACCATATCCCCCAGTCCGATCCCAATAAGATGCACCGTCCGTCCTCCAATCCATCATCCCCTAATGATCCTCCCTCTCACTCGGAATCAACTCATACCCTCCCTCCGGCCTCATCAAATAACTGCCCACCCCCGCCCCGACCGCCGTCCCCAGCACCACCGCCAAACTAACCGTACACAAAACCCAACTCCTCCCCAGCTCCCAGCCCGGAAAGAACCTCTCATCATAATCCAGCTCATACGCCACAATACTGACGACGGCAACCTGCAGGCCCGCCACCAGGGCCATCAGGCCCACCAAGGCCTTCCAGCCCTCCTCGCGCTTCCGGACGCCGCCGGCGAGCACGATCACGAAGACGACGATGGTGACGACCTCGAGGACGCCGGCGAGCGAGAGCAGGAAGCCCGCCGAGCGCCAGAGCGTGCAGAAGGAGGAGTGGGCGTCGGAGGAGGAGAGGCAGTCGGTGGTGGTGGGGAAGGGGCGGCAGGAGGAGGTCAGCGAGCTGCAGGCGCGGTGCAGGCCGTAGGTTATGGTGAGGTGGTCGGAGGGCGGGATGGGCGTGTCGATGACGAGCCAGTAGGGCAGGAATATCGAGGTGAATGTGAGGGCGGTTGCTGGAGGGAGATTAGTATGGGATAGGAATTTGATGGGGATGGAGAAGGAGAGGGAGAGGCACAAACCTGCGAGGAAGGCGACGAGCGCCGAGGAGTACAGGATGACTCGTGTCATGGCTGGCGGTTGTGTTTTGTTTGCCAGCTAACAGTGAGATAATAGATTGTTGGGGTTGCTGGATATTTGATGCTGGATATTGAATATATATTTATATATTGTTTACGATGTTGTGTTGTGGTGAAGAAGATAGATAGATATTGAGAATAGGATGGTAATGGTACCTTGCTTGCCTTGAGGGCTACGGGCTACGTAATCAATTATCGATTATCCGAGTGTATGCGCTGGTATGCATTATTGAAATCAGCCTCCACGCCTCGCCTTCTCTATTTCTCTTCCGTCAACAACTAATCGTGAATCGAGAATCACCATCGCAATAATATAGATAAGTCCCAAACCCATTTCTCATTTCTCAGATGCTTCACGCTCCAAATCCATCTTTAAAAACATCGCCATGTCATCCATCGCAGAACTCTCCTCTCTTCACTGCGCCCACCACAACCCAGCCGTCCACTTCCTGCTCTCCTTCTCACTCCTCTCCCTTTCTTCCTCCTCCGCTCTCTCCCTCAATCTCCGCAGCACCCTCTCCCTCCCAGCGCGCAACTCCGCCGTCAGCGCCGCATTCTCTCTCCTCGCTCCCAACCCCAAGACGCTTGCCGCCCTCTCAGTCTCCGGATCTGGAGTCCGAACCCCTTCCGACCTCCTGTCTGCTGGTCGGACCGGGTAGGTCTGAGCGCGCAGCCGTCTCTGCAACTGTATATCTCCCTGCGTGTCCAGCAGCCCGGCCGCAGATTGCAAGTCCGCGCCGTGTGCGATAAGTACCGCCTCATCGTCTCTCCGTCCACGGTCGGCGCTCAGACTCCTCGTCTCCTGTTCCCGCATCTCCATCACACATTCCTCATACTCTCTCAACCCCGGCACTTCCTTCCCGCTCTGCTCCAGGCTGTTCCCCTCCTGCCGCTCCGTCGTCCCCGGCGCCCTCGCCCTGGCCATCCCCGTCGCCCCCATCCCCAGCGGCACCTCGTCCAACCAGCTCCCCACGGCCCTCGCCACCGGATGTCCGAAGTCGAATCGCAGCGACACTTCTCCCATCTCTGCGTCCCCGGACCCTGACAAGCCCCCTGTCATACGCAATGCTGGCGTCTCCCACTTCGACGACCAGGAGCTGAGCCCCTGATCGCTGCGGTCCTGCCCTGGCACCGAGGCGTCGGAGTAGAGGGGCTTCCATGTCGCGCCCCAAGCGAAGGGAGGGCAATGAGGGCAAGGATGGGTCGAGAGGAAGGAGGCGGTGATCTGGGTGGTGCTGTGGGAGGCAGTCCAGCGATAGGGGAGGGGTTGTGGGAGAGGCTGGTATGGCTCTGGCTTTGGGCCCATCGGCAGCATCTCTGGAGCAATTTTACGCAAGCTGTGCTGTGGGATTGGTGCGTGGAAGTTAAATCTGTGTGTACGTGTGCGAGAATGGGAAAGCTATGATAGATAAGGAGAGGCAGAGGAGGAGGAGGAGGAGATATAGCGTCCATGGGTGAGGGGGCGTGAATGCCCAGGAGCGAAACGCGAGATGCTGGCTGCTAAATTCACACCTCGGACTGTTGAATGCTGAATAACCTCCTGATTCCTGCTTTCGATCTAAAAATCCACTCCCCCTGACGGAGTGAATAGGACGAGTAAAAAGTAAACAAACAAACATGTTAATATCCCTCCTCTCATGCATCCCGATTCCCACATTAAAAAATCCTAATTAAAGGATCGGAAAACTATAAGAAGAAATCAACCCCTCCTCACGCCTACCCTTCTACAACGCTCTACGTAAGTCGAAGGAATTCCTAACTGTCAGGGCGGCGTTTTGCTTTAAATCTCATACAGTTGAATCATTTGGGTTGAAACAACGCTCTTAAAATCAGAATCATGGACAAGTTCACTCGCAAATGCAAACTTGGATCTTCATCAGACAGCAAATGAAGATATGGATGAACGCGTCAGTTGGGTTCGGGGTAAAGGGCTAGTCAATGATGCAGACGTCGTAGTAGACCAAGGTGTTCTTAGTTCTTATTCATTTCCACTCATCCTCCCCCATCTCTCCCACCGTGTATGCCCCCTCTCACCCCCCTACACCAGCCCCTGCACCTTCCAAATCTTCACCGCCGCATCCCCCCCAACACTCGCCACCCTCCCCCCATCAACCCACACCACCCCATTCACCCCCTCCTTATGCGCATTCGCGACCCTGACCCTCTTCCCGGGCTTCTCCAGACTCCACACATGCACGTTCGTGTCGAGCCCGCCACTGACCGCATGCGTGCCTTCCGGATTCCAACTGATACTCTGCACCCGCGCCGTGTGCGCCGACCACCGATCCGTCACCACCTCCCACGAGGCCGTGTCGTACACGGCGATCTTCCCCGACGAGTTGCCCGCGGCGAGGAGGGCCCCTGAGGGCGCGAGTGCCAACGCCGTGACCTTGGCGGTCGAGGACTTGAGCACGGTCGAGGGCGTGAGCTTGTTGCTGGAGTCGACGGTGAAGATGTGAACTTGTGTCGTGTCGTCGCTCAGCGCGATCAGGTCTCCAGAAGCGGCGATGGCGGTGGGTGTGAAATCCTTGGTCGCATGCTGGCCGACCAATTTGTCCTTGACGAAGATGTCGATGCCGGAGATGGTGGAGACGTAGACGCGGCCGTTGGCTGAGGCGACACCGTTGGGTTGGGCGGTTAACTTGACGCTTATCCCTACGAAGGTCTTGGATGCCGCATCGACGATGCGCAGTGTGTCGTCCCAGCCGACGCTGTAGACTCTGTCTGTCGTGTTTGCGAATCCAGTGACTTGGTTGGTGTGCGTCTGGCCCTCTACGGCGGAGCCGACACCAGAGGAGATATCCCAGGAGCAGACGCGGCCTTCGAAGCTGCCGGTCCAGAGCGTGTTTTCGCTAAACCCGGCAGATGTGATGCTGCGGTTGTGCCCCTGTACGATCTTGATCGGCTTATCGCTGCCTTCAGAGAGATAATTTAAGTCGCCGTTGAGGTTGATAGAGATGATTAGGCCATCGCTGCGACCTGCGGGCCAGACGATGCCGACTTGGTGGTCGGGGATGCTGATGTTGCCCTCTTCACCGAATCGCCATGTCTGCACACATTTGCCAGATTCGACATCCCAGATCTTAACGGTTTGGTCGGCGCTGCATGTGACGAAGCGCTTCGAGTCCTTCGCCCACGAGACGCCGAAGATGGACCCGGTGTGCTCGCCTTCTCCGATCTGCTTTGTTGGCTCGCCCGTCTTGCCGTCGTAGAGCTGTATCCTCTTATCCGCGCCTACGCTCACCAACGTGCTGCCATCTGGCGAAAATGCAACACCGTACACATATCCCTTATGCAACCCTCCTACTTTCGTATTGAACTTGAACGGTGCTCCATGCAAGAATACCAAGCTCGAGTCATCACTCCCAGTAGCCGCCCGCAATGGCCTTTGTTGCCGAATAGAAACGCTATTGATGACGGAAGAGTGTCCGCTGATCTCGCCCACCGAGTTTCCGCTATCCGCTGTTATGCAGTGGCCGAATCGCTCACGGCCGTCTCCGACGGCGATTATGCGCTGCGAGTCGCCGTCCCAAGCTATGTCATTGATGCGGCCGGATATGATGTGGTATTCGCCCTTGGTATTGACTGCCTCGACGGCGTCCCAGACACGGACTTGGCCAGACACGTCACCGCTGGCGATGTAGTAGCCGCTGGGTGAGAAACGAGCGACGGTCGTTTGGGCTGTGTGTGAAGTGTATTGCTTGCTAATGGACGGGTCGTCGATGTTCCTGACAAATATGGACTTTCCGGACTACATCAGACGTTAGAATGGATCATGCCGTGAAGCTCGAGTATGATGAGGACCTACGGCATATGCTATGCGCTCTCCCTTTGCGTCGGAGGAGAGCTGTGTTGGCTGACCACGAGTGGTAGCTGGCGATGCGGCCAGGATAGTCTCGAGGACAATGGACATGATGAAGAGATGGCTCTAGAGAAGGGAATCGCGGTGTAAGCTCATCAATACAAAAAGAAGAAAAGAAGAAGAAGAAGAAGAGGAGAGTTTTGCAGTGTTCGCAAGCTCCGTCGAAGCTGTTACTGCTGTTGTCGCAAGCTGTTCCTCGCTGCCTTGAATATTCAATGTACCTTGCGGTGACCGCCATGCTCATGCTTGTAGTGGGGAAGGGGGTAAACACTGCCCCACCAAAGCGGCCCGTCACTATGGAGCAATGTTGGAGACTCTCATCATCTCAAGTCCTCGTCAGACTCCAAAAGTGGTAGAATAATCCAAAAGAATACAAAGGTGGAGAAGCTTTAAAAAAAAGATAAAAGGTCAAAAGGTAAGTAAAAGGTAAAACGTATTGCTCACAGTGAGGTTCGAACTCACGCATCTTTCGATAATGGTGTTTCAGAAAACATTTCTTAAAACCATCGCCTTAGACCACTCGGCCATATGAGCTATGATGACAGAAACTTATCAAGTATTGATAATTATTAGCAACTTAGCAACTTACCATCTATGTATGCCATGCCATACTATATATACCTATGCTCTACGACGCTTGCAGCGAAAGCTACCTAGGTCCATCGCTATCACATCTGCTTTGGGTTACTTCACTTCGACACTACTACACTTCGACACCTCGAATATATAATACTACCACTACTTACACTATTTATACTATTTACACTACTTACACTACTTACAGATATCATTCTTTATACTCTGATAATCTTATACATCTCCTACTCTCCCTCTCCGTCTCTCCAAATTATCTTCATTCATCTTAACCTCATCCTTCTATCAGCACAGAACACAGCTCTACCTTATCAACCCCGCCATAGTGGCACCATTATCACTGATCAGATTATCAGCATAACATTAACTCCAGTCTCCCACTCTCCCACACAGTATACTCGCTCCAATGGATGGCCTCACCCCCGCACAAGTGAAGGCCTTCGACGACGATGGCTTTCTCGTCATCCCGAATGCTCTCACTCCTGAAACAGTCGAGAGCCTGCTGGTCGAGACGCACAGCCTCTTGGACGACTTCTCACTCGACGATCATCCGATGACCAAGTTCTCGACCGGCGGGACTGACGGCAATGAGCACGTCGGCGATCAGTATTTCCTCGAGAGCGGAGATAAGATCCATTTCTTCTTTGAGGAAGGTGAGTGCCTTGCTTTCCCAGCATTCTCACAATCTTGCCCTGCTGTTGACGTGAGATATCACACATATCACGTGCTTCTGCCTCCTCGTCCCGTTTCCTCATCCTCATTCCCATCCTCTCAATCCCCAAATCTCTAACCACTCCCAGACGCCTTCGACTCCGCGGGCAAGCTCAAATACCCCAAATCCCGCGCCATCAACAAAATCGGCCACTCCCTCCACACCCTCTCCCCCCCCTTCAGCGCCCTCCTCCGCTTCCCCCCGCCGCTCGACGCAATCTGCAACCCCCTCTCGGCAACCTACATCATTTCGACGTCGCCCACCCCGTCCGCCGTCGCCGCCTCCCTCGGCTTCGCGCAGCCCGAGGTCCTGCAATCCATGATCATCTGCAAGCAGCCCTCGATCGGCGGCGCCGTGCCGCCGCACCAGGACTCGGTGTTCCTGTACACGGCGCCGCCCTCCGCCGTCGGCTTCTGGTACGCGCTCGAGGACGCCACCGCGCACAACGGGTGTCTCAGCTTCCTGCGCGGGAGCCACAAGTGGGCGCCGATTGAGAAGCGCTTCGTGAGGAGGCAGGACGGCACGGGCACGGAGTTCGTCGACAATGAGGGCCCGAGGTTCCCCGCTGGCCACGACGAGGAGGAAGCGAAGTCGGCGAGTGCCCGGAGGGCCGAGGCGGAGTATGAGACTGCGGAGGTGAAGGCGGGGACGCTGGTGCTGATTCATGGCAATTTGCTGCATAAGAGCGAGAAGAATGTGAGTGACAAGGGGAGGATTGCTTATACGTTTCATGTCATTGAGGGGCAGGGCACGGTGTATGATGAGAGGAACTGGTTGCAGCCCCCGAAGGCCGGGTTTACTAAGATCTAAGAGGCCCGAGAGACACATTGACAAGGTGGAGATGGAAGACGAAGTGGACAGAGAAAAACCAGTGGCGCGTTTAATTTCAGATGTTCTGCTATAGTTGCGGTTATCGCTAGTAATTGTTCATTCATGGGTATCGTGACTCTTACAATCCGCTAACGCCCGCCCTTCTGTGCATCTCGAGGTCGACGCCTCTGCTCCAAATCTCCGCCACAGACGACCGTGTCATTGGCCAAATCCCAGAGCCGTCCTGGAACCATGCACACTACTTTTCGATCATCTCCAGTCTCACATTTGGTGCCTTTGCACCTCTATTTCTTCCCAAGCCCCTCCCTCACTTCTTCTCCTTCCCCGCAGTCTTCGACCCCCGCCCCCTCCTGACCGGCTGGTAGAAATCATTGAAATTCATCACCACGCCCAAAAACCGCATATCCACATCCGGCTGATACGCCAGGTCTCCCAGCAACATGCTCAGCTTCCCCTTAAACTGCGTCCCCAGCGCCTTGAGCCTCTCCTGCAGCGTCGGCAACAACTCGTCCTCCTGGGCACCACCCCTCAAGCCCGGAATCGCGCCGGGGAAGGGCGTTGAGCTGAGGCTGTCGTGCGCGAGGTGCTTGGGTCCGCGCCGCGCGGTGCCGGGCGTGGGGAGCGCTTCGTCGTCGGAACCGCCGTCGTGGCGGCCGATGCGGGTCTCGGCGCGCACGGAGGCTTCCTGGCGACGTGTGAACTCGGCGACGCTCCAGCTGTAGAGGCCATCGACCGCGTCGCGGTAGGCGAGCATGATGCGCAGGAGATCGCCGAGCTGCATCATGAACGTGCTCTCCTCCTCTCCATGTCCCCTCTTCTTCGCGCCCAAGAGTCCCTTGTGTGTGATCGCATTCAGGTACTTCGTATGTGCTCTGATCAGATCATCGAGCGTGCATCCCTCCTTCCGTATTGCCGCCTGCAGCTCGTCCCAACTCGACTCAATGACCTCAAAGAGGATATAGTACTGCAACTGCCCGATAAAATGGATCATTTCCGCCACAACTCCTCTCGTGGACTTCCACGCCTCGGCGACGGGGTCGCCGACGCCTTGCAAAACGCCGCGCGCGCCCGTCATGCACTTGCGCCAAGTGGTGGAGAGCACGAACTCGACGCGCTTGATGCGCCACAGGAAGTTGAACACTTTGAGGTATTGCCGGTTGCCCCACTCAGTGACGACGACGTCAACGGGCGCATCGATCTTGTATTCCAGTGTGAAGCAGTCCCAGCCGATGTCGCCGTGCGAAAGCTGCAGCATGCGCGCGTCGAGGCGGCGCAGGACTTCGGGAGAGTCGTATTGGGCGTTTGAGCCGCGGATGGCATGCTCGAGTTGAGCGGTTAGCGTGTGGCGGTATTGAGCGCCGGCTGGGCGGTCGAGATTGGCTGATAGGGATTCCATCAGGAGAGCAATGAAATCTCCTTGGCCAAGGAGGATATAGTTTTTGAGCGCCGTGAGATGCTCAAATAAATGGAACTTGTCAGCCATGAGATGTATCAGGCGAGCCATAGTGGTCTTATACGCCTCATCGATCCATGTCTCCAGAGTCGCTGTATCGCCATACCGAAGCTCCTTTGACGCGGCCTTCGAGTACTCTTCAACCCAGAGAGAATCTCCACATCCATGCCGGATGAAATTCAGGGATTTTCCAATGAGGAATATCTTTTGTGCGAAATCTTCTGTAATGATGCTTGGTACCATATTCTCATCAAGCTTATACTTGTCTTCCCAGACACTGCTGGCTCCGCCTCTGCTACGCCCATCTTCTGCAGGCTTGACAAGATTTGGGTCTTGCTCTAATACGAAGAACTCATGGTATGGGTCGGATAATTCTCCATCGTAAATCCACTGCCGTAACATGTCGTAGAACGGCCGTGTAACATGTGTCAAGAGTCTCTCCGCAAAGGCACCAACCAGAGGATCGCCATGAGATGATGAAAACCCGTGGATCAGGGATATCAGCTGTCCACCCTTTTTGCTCTTCGATTCTTCCGCGATAAGACTCAGCAGTCGTAGGCCCATTGTGGCCTCTCGAGTCCACACGACACATCTCTTCAGGGTCACGCCAGTCTTTCCAATCCCGCCTCGGGGTGAATTCTCATCAAGCGACGATAAAGCGCGTCGAATTTGCCCTTCCAAAGTAGCAACAAGACCCAGATATGATCTCAGCTCTCCTGCAACAGCTGCGCGGAGACTTTGTCCGAGAAGTCCTCCATCTGACGACTGGACAAATTCGGTTAATCCTTTGTATAGCAACGAAGGCTCGGCGAGAGTATGAAGTAAAGAGATAATCGGCGGCGGTAATGTATTGGGTAATTTGAGTATGGAAGCAGAGGAAAATGCAAGACTCGTCGATGTAAGTCCTTGTAGAGTGAAAGGCAGATCTCGCAGTAACGTTGTTTCCGAAGGATTGATCTCGACGTAGTTATCCGCAAGCATCATTGTTCTAATAGTAGCCTTGCCTTGCTCTGGCGCATTCTTTTTCGGCAATTGCTCTTCATCTTTTGGCCCTCTCTGGTTTCCTTCACTTACAGAGAGATTTTGTAATCCTCGAGGCGCAAAAGCTTCATCATAGACTTTCTCCTCCCGTCGTCGGAATGATGAGGTCACTCGCGCATCTTCGCCCGGTCTTTGGCCCTCCTTTGCACTATTCACATGTTCCTCCCGTCGTCGCAATGATGATGTCGCGCGTCCATCTTCTGGCAGTCTTTGGCCTTCTCTTGAACTACCTGCATGGTGTCTAGGCGGATCTGGTAGGTATGTTCCTGGTTCATCTGAATCCGAAAGCTGATAAAGGAAGTACAGAATTGCCCATTTCTGACTCAATACAGGATGGACAAGCAGTCGGGAATATAAATTTGAGAATTTCAACGCTTTATCTGGTGGATTGTTCTTAATGAGTTTCTTTTTTATGAGATCACCGGCATGGTTTACTGCAATATGTTAGTCTTGGCTCTCCGTCATTCATCGTTGAGAGCTACTCACAATCTGCTATCACCGCAGGTGCTGTACTACTTTGAAGTATGCTTCTTGCAAGCTCATAGGCGCTCTCCTTCCTCTCATCATAATCATCGACATCTTCGTCTTCCAAACGAGGAACCAGCTGCTTGACCAGGTTATTAAGAGCATCGAGGACGCGGGTTTCCCGCTCCTGCTTAGGCATTATGGCATTTCCCCAATCGCTACGTACAGCCTTATAGCCAAGATGTTCGCTCAAGAAGCAAACGATAGGTGCAATAGCAATGGAGATATGACTTGAATTTCAGGTTGTTTGCTGCAGTCCCCGCGTTGGTGATGGTTGACGCGCCGGATAACGCGAACTTATTAGCGCCTAATATCGCAGGCTGACATCTAACGACAACTCTTCAGCAGCCAGATGACTTCACGAAGGTGCCCAAACTCCAGTCATCGAGCCCACCTCTACACCATTAATTTCTTTTCAAAAACAACATCGCTGGACAGGTCTAGCGGTGCTGCATCTGATGCGACCTTAATCTCCGTTTTAGCCTTGGTCCTCATCCCAAAATTTCCCGGCGCGCAAAGGGTATCGAGGCACATCGCCGACCTCGGTCATCATGCCAGACATCGATCCAGCGGCCCTAAACAGGCCATCGATCACCTCTTCGACTCCTATACTACCTCCTAAAACTCTCAGTATTGTGCCGCCGCCTGCGCCAAAGGTGTCGAAGTCAAATCATGTCCCGCCACGCATTGACCTGGAACCGCTGTACACGGCGCTCAAGAGCGCGATCGGAGAGTATTGGGGGATTTATAAGGATGCCGTGACATTGTTTGTGATGGGTTTGTCTTCCTCCTCTCTGTCTGCGTTTGATTTGCGACATGTATTTAAATATTAGTGGCCTAACCTGAGTTACAGGGCAATATAACCAGGCTGAGCTCTCTTCCAAAATCGACTGGATTCTTCAATCGCCCACGGGTGAGACAGAACACCTGCATAACCAATTGATCGCGGCAATATATGGCAATGTTACACGAGAGATGCCAGATCATGGAGTGGCAAGCTGGGTCAGCGCAAATGACAAGCCCATCACAGCCACAGGCACCAAGCCTGTGAGTGGGGATGCAGCAGAGCAGAGACTGAAGGCTGAAGTTATGAGCTTGCCCAATCGTGACCGAAGGCGCCTGAAAGACGTTGCTTTAAACGACGTGAGTACCTCCGTCACAGTTGGAATTTGGAATTTATATGTCTCGATCTCATGTTTTCACTTTTTCTTTTTCCCTAATAATGTCTCCCATAACTTATATAGCAACCATGGCTCACATCTGTCCAGGTCGATGTAAATGACGCCTATGCCTCCATGATCTCCGACTTTCGCCGTCTCCCAAAAGCCAAAGCTGAGCCAACGCCCGTCCCTCCTTCCGCCGGTGGCTTAAACAAAACAAACTGGGACCTCGAAATCCGAAAGCGTTACGCTCAGCCTCTGGCCTCCGAATCTGGGGAGTTCCCAGATACCACCACCATTGAATCGCGCATGTTGCCCATCTGCTACGAGACCGGCTTAATATCCGGGCACTCACCGGACGCTGCGCAATTCATGTCTGTAGCTACCGAGACGTTCGTTAAAGAATTCCTCTCATCCGTATTCGACAAGACGAGGAGTAATGGGCCAGGATCTGGAGGTTCAGCGGGCAGTGGGGGAGGCGCGAGCTGGGTCATGACGCATAAGTATCGTTGGCAGTTGGAGAAAGAGGAAGAAGCGTGGTTGAGAGGCGAGATCCACAGGGATAAGAGTGGCTTGCTGCCTGTTGAGGCGAAGGCGGCTGGCGAGAGAGGAGCACTGGGCATGGCTGACCTACGGATGGCACTAGAGATGGGAGATTGTGGGCTTGGTCAGATGCCAGTGGTATTTGGGCAGATTATGTTCGACTTCAGAGAAGGGGAGGTCGAGGGTTGGGAAGACTTTTCGATTCTCGACGGATACGAAGAAAGGGCAGCGAAGAAGCGACAGCACGAGGACGTTCTTATGACGGGGTTCGAGACGACGGGAAAGAAGGCAGACGGCGTGAATGGTGTTAATGGCATGAACGGCCACGTTGAAGAAGATGGTGATTCGGAAGGCTGGGGATGGGAAGGTGTTGGGACAGAAGATTGCGACTCCTTAAACAATCTTCTCGATTCATGCTTGGCGATTGGGTCTTGATTGATGATGAAGGCATGAAGGGGCTATACACTGGAGAAGCAGACAGCTCTCAAGAGCAGTATGGCGTTTCATATTTCGCGTTGGCTGCGCTGAGACTGATGACGGAACATGGCGTTAGGTTTTCTCTGGCACAGGATGGATCTGCATTGCATATAGGGAGTTCGGAAGCGGATGCGCATATTTGATTTGGACATTCTGGCATTTCTGCGTTCTGGCTGCTGTACAAAGAGGGATGGGAATCTTTAGATAGCGGTGTCATGGTGTCATGGTGTGGGTGTTCTGTAGGATACAGTACTAGGACGATACCCAGGACAAGTGGTCATTACGTTGTAGCATGCATCAACTGGAAAAATATATGCTACGCATTTAAAGGAATATTCAGACAAGTTTGGTGCAGTAACCTTTGAGTTTTGGATACAGTTAGAGAACTACAGGACGGCACATCAGATGGTGTCAATCACGTGTCATTTTCCCTAGTGACGCCTGAGGCGGGGAAAGTGACTGGCGTTCCTTCGCAAGCGACCAATATATTGTATAAAAGCAGTCCTTCGTTCTCAGACTCTTTTCCTTTCTTCTTCATCATCAGCTAGGTTATAATTAATACTTATAATTTTACATACGAGGGCTCCATCTCCGATGGCTTGCTGAGGGTCATTCAGACTATGAATGGTCTTCCGTTCCCGGCCCCCCAAAACAGACTCGGGCGCCGTCTTTCCAAAACAGTTTCTCTTGCCACTTCTCGTGAAGAGAGACTGTGGGATGGCGACCACATACTAACCTTGAAGAAATTATCAAGCAAGCTCATGTGCAGCTTCTTTATCATTCGACCTATGAACCAGAGATGAACGAGAGTCCCGATATTCTTGGTCCATCCAGCCAAGCTCAATGGACTGTGGATATGTTGGTGTTGACCAACGAGAGCTCTATATTGGCTTGGATTGGCCTCCTTCCCATCATTTCCTTGACTTTTTTCTTTCCTAAAATCATCGATCCACACGAGATCCGGACATCTCCGTGCACCCTCTTCTCCATTCATTATGGCATGTTTGCTACCAGAACGCCTTTCAAAAGCCACCGCGAGATCTGATTCATTGCTTGGAGATAGGCAAGCAAACATAGCCGCATGACGGCTCTTCACCGGCGACAAGTGGCGATATCTACTAAGGCATCTTGGAGGATAATTCTGGAGGATCGTGTGCTTTCCACTTCAATCTAGAAGGCCTAGCGACGTCATTGGCTGAGTTCATTCCTTGAAGATGCAATTCACGTCTTTTCAATATGTCAAGATCCCGAGCACTATGGTAATGCGCACTAATGCAGAGAGCCTGATGCGTATATATGGGCATATCCCTTGTACAACCACCTTCATCTCAGCCACTTTCTGAGATCGTTGGGCATCGATTGCAGACCGATTACAGACGTGGGGAACTTCAATACAACTCACAACAATCCATTGGTCGTTGTAGCATTGGGGAACCATTGAGCAACGATGCACAACTGCAAAGACGAAGTTGAATCTATTTTAACATTTACATAGTGAATCTCGGCATAGAGAGGCACGGCCACATATTCTCCGGTGCATCCTATGCATCAAGTGAGATTGCTTGGACGAACACATGTTGCATACACTATTCCCATCATCAACATCAATATGGAGTTTGCTGCTTCATGCATTCGAATGTGCAAGCCACAGGATAGAGATGGACGACTTCAACACAATCTTGCCAATAATTATTTGCTTCTTTTGCTTCTTTTGCTTCTGTTACAACTGGAAACCACTACACTTCCGGCAACGGCAATAGCAACGGCAACGGCAACGGCACCTATGGCTCGGCCCGAGACGGCTTCATTCTTCTACAAGCTTCTTTTCATCATATGACCTTGCCTCAGGGTACCCGCCAGCTCATGGATTGACTCCTTTTTTCATGGTGGTACAGAGCCAGCCACTGCAGCCACAATCACCAGCTTTCCAGCTACCAGGAAGTCCCTGGATTATCTGGATAACCGGAACACAATCCGATGCATGTAGGTGCATGTAGGTGCGTCACTATCTTGTTGCATACAAAGAAAATCGAGCAATAGGGCAGGCTCCCTATAGTTCCCCACAGTGTGCATTGGAATTAGTGGCAATGCTTGATCCATCCTGTCTTTACTTTTTCTTGTCGCCATCTGTGTGGGTTCTCAGGTCTCAACACTTTTTACGCCCATGATTTCTGGTACCACCATGAGGTTGCAATCCTGGCCTCTCAATCATTCATCATTTCATGGCGATTTCCTGAAGCATCTCTCTACATTTTCTTAGCAGCAGCTTGACCAAAGATATTTCTTATATCCCGAGAACATGCATATGAAGCATGCATCGCAGCAGCGCGGGTACGGGAGGGCTAGCATCTGGAGCGAAAAGGAACAAAACTGCATATCTGCTAGAACTGGTTGGAGGGATTTGCCTCCGATCAGAAATGCAAAAGTTTTAAACATCTCATACAGAGACTTCATCACTGAAGATTCGTTGCTTATGCTGTCCTCCGCTTGATGCAGAGTAGGTTCTAGATCTGGGTTACTTTGTCTTATCGTTACTCCGCAAATGCCAGGAAGTGAAAAGAAGACGCTCTTCTATAAAAGGGCAGCAGCCTTCCTCCGGGTTGATGCTCCTCTCTTCATCCTTTCCATTCCAGTTTCCGCATTCTCGAGCCTTCGTTCATAGTAGCACGCAGTCTTTGCTCTCCACCACTTGCATTGCACATTCAATCGAGTTTGAAGCGCTCAACATCCTCTAATCTAATACTCGCCTCCTATTTCTCAGCAAGAGGCATTGTCACTTGTAAGTTCTGCTTTTAGTATCTTAGGTGCACACAGACCAACAGTTCTCATGACTCCCAGACTTTCAGAATCGAGATTTTCAGATCGTCTCAAGGATCACAGTCGTTTCTGAATATCTGAGGATACACTGCCTCGTGTGCAGTGCAACCGCATTACTCTGCAGCCCTAGCCAAGAATTCCGAGCACAGCGTCAGTATACCCTTGGCGTCAAATCTCTTGTCCTTGTCCTGGAGCTGCAATGCAACCTCGTCGTCATTTTAAACGCTTCAAATCACCATAACATTTTCATGATACCTCCAACTTTTCATCTTCACTCTTCACCTTTCTCAGAGATAGTTGTTGTCAAAATCAATTTCGAGTCAAGCAGCCATTCTTAGAACGGTCCTACTGACCTATATCATGCAGACATCCCCCTGACAAATATGTGCGAATACGAGCAATTCATCTACACCTGCGGGCACACGCCGATCCGGCGCTCCTCATACTGCCACTCGGCACGTTGCGACGACGCACATCAGTGCTTCAGTGTCAAGGTGCTGAAGAAAGTCTGGCGCCAAGCGGGCATCTGCCCCGAGTGCCAGAATCAGTTGGAGGCGCGAGGCGGCCTCCAGCACCAGTTGTACGTCAATCGGGGATAACTGAGCATATCGCGAGTGCTTTGCCAATTGGATGGATGACCTGGTCTCAGGGTCAGAATTGCATACGCCATCGCCTTTCGGAATATATTTGATTTGAGATTTGGAAGTGGGATGGGAGTCGAAGAGGGATTGGGAGAAGAGGGAAAAGCAAGAGGGAACATAGAAGAGGAGGAAATGTGTGTGCGATCCAGCAAGATACCCTGCTATTCAGTCCTTTACGCGTCTTTTTGTTTTTGGGGGGTAGGGTGACAAGCGAGGACGTAATGGCCGAGCTGTGCTTCCTGTGCATTCTATACCGACGGTCCTTATTCTGTTTCCGTAGCAGAGAAATCATAATTTCATGTGCATTGCATTCTCAGGCTCCTTTTATGGTGCCTCTCGCTCACCGGTCAACATCATCTGAGGCGCTGCCTCAGTCTGCATTCTCAAAAGCCATGGTAGGATAATTAAGAATTACGACGATTGCCCCACCTTTACGCCTGTGCTCCGCAGGCCATGTTCTGTGTCTCCGGCGTGGAGGAAGGGCAAATTTGAAATTTCGACTTTCACAAGAGGAGACACGGACAGATGGGCTCCGACGAGTGGACGAGTGGCCGCAGGGCCAGATCGAGTCAATCGAGGACGTGTAACTGCACATGTACGCAGGTAACCACGGCAAACCCCACAATATCACATGTAATACACTGCATCAAGGCGCATGCAATATAGCGATCCCATTGTATCTTTCAGGCCTGTCTAACGTCATCATTGCCCCATACGGGGCCTGCTTCCATCTGTCGATGGCCCATTTTGGCACGCACTGCATAACGAAAGGAAATCATAGATGGTATGTGTATGTACATAGGGGGGAAAGCACGCGAGAGAGGGAAGGAGACGTTGTGTGCCCGCAAATCAGACCGCAAAACCGACTCGACGCGCGCGAGGGGGAAGAGATGAAGATCGGCTGGCGGCACGAGGCGATTGGGAGGAGTGGGTGCGGACACGCGAACGCGCAGATCGAGGACATGCGGGTGGCTCGTTTCAGAAGAGGCGGATGCGCGATCGGGACGAGGCGAGGGGCCGTCGTGGGGGGCACAGGGCCAAGGCTCGAGATATCAAATCGCGCTTTGCCGACGGACGCCGAAGCAGAGCGGCGGGGAGGGAGAGGTCTGGGTCGCAGCGGTAGGGGTTAGAGAGCCGGAAGCCGGCGCAGTCAGAGGGCCGGGTCGAAATTGGTGGCGCCGGCGACCTTGCCGACGATGTTGTAGCGCTTGCTGAAGAAGGTGTACCAGTCGTTGAGCGTGCCCTTCTCCTTGTCGTCCAGGTCGTACCATTCGGGGGTCACGTCCTCGGGCTTGGTGGAGGTTTTGGCGAGGGCGCGGGAGGCGTCGTGGCCGGAGAAGACTGGGCGTGGCGATTAGCTGGGCTGCTGCATGTCGGGAGCCGAGAGGCATGGTGATTATGTGAAGGGTGAGAGGGGGGGATAAGGACACGGGGAGGAGGAGGGGAAATACCGCTGTAGGAGCCGCCGGGGAGGTAGGGCTCTTTGCCGTTGACGTCGAACACGATGCCTTTGATGGCGACGTAGCAGGGGAAGCCGTTGGTACCTAAGGATGTCTTAGTGATTGAGCGTGAAATTGCGTGCCTTTGGTGATTGAGGCGGGGAACTTGCCGTTGCACTTTGAGAGGTGTTCGACGGTTATTGGGTCATCCTTGGGAGGGTTGAGGGTCACTGGGACCTTGGGCTCGAATTTTCCTGCCATGGTTGCTGAGTGCAGATTTGAAAAGTTGTGGATTTGTTTGAGATGGGAAAAGTTAGGTAGTGAGTAGTTGATATGAGAGATTCACGATCCGAGGCTCTGAGTGCTGATGCGGTATGGTGTGCGTGGGGTAAATGATTGATCAGATAAGATAACATTGTTATCGCCTCATATGCAAGGCAGTCACAACATATGATTTCATTCGAGCTCTGGAGCTCAGGCTGCATCAGTTGGACTCAGTGTGCATCATATCAAATTGAGCTTCCATAATCACCGAAATTCACTGAAATTTCCCTCTAGCTCAGACCCATTTGTACAAATCCACCACGAGTCTTGGGGATCTTAGGATCTTAGGATCTTAGGGACTGCCCACAATGTTCGCAACCGGCCTGAGAGCTTTTGCGAGGCCATGTCTGTCGAACGCGAGATGTTTACGGCAGCTGCCAATCCAAAGGATCCCTAGAGTTACGATACAAGATGGACTCCGGCAAAAGCGGTACAAGAGTCAAAGCACCACAGTGCGTAATGCGAAGATCTTGTTCAAGGCCTATCCATTTTCTGTGAGCCTTGCTGTTGCAATGTATGTTCCCTGTGGTGTCTTATGATGCACAATGGCTAATCATCCGTAGCATCCTTTTCGGTGCTGGCACCCTTTTATATTCAAACTATATCTACCATACCTACATAATCGGCGCGTTCCATAAATTCCCAGAGCCTGTAGCAAAGGAGCTGCGCAAGGCGTTGTTCTATACGAATCAAGATCTCAAGCCGCAGGAGGCTCTCAAATATTACAAGAAGGCGCTGAGGGTGGCAGACGAGATTGGAATGGACCCATTCTCTGACGAGATTCTGGGCGTAAAAATACAAATGGCGGCGTTCATGGAGAAGATCGACCAATTCGGCAAGGCGATTCAGATTCTCGAGATCGTAAGACGAGATTGCCTGACGTGGATCGAAGAGTTGGGAGACAAGCCTCAGAATGTGGGGAAGAGAACGAGGGTGTTGGCCAAGACGATTGCGATTAGCGTTAAGCTGGGAGAGATGTATGCTGGGCAATATATTATGGAGAAGGAGCTAGCAGAAGAGAAGCTTGTGTGGGCGGTCGAGGCGGCACTGAAGGAGGTGCATAGAAGAGAGGTCGAAGGTGTTAAGCCGGATGAGGGTGATTGGATGACCCCTGAGGAGATTGGAGGGGCACTCGAGGCCCTGGGCCATCACTACGAGGAAAAGGACCAACACTACCTTGCAACCCCTCTGTTCTTACAGGCAATCAATCTGTCTCCTCCAAAGAGTTGCCATACAGCGGTTCTAAGTAAGTATTTCTGCCATCAAAGAGCGCCCGAACTGACCAAAGCAGTGAACAACCTCTCTATTTCCCTGGCACAACAGGATCCCCCACAGACTGCAGGCCAACCGCCGGCATCAAGGTCAACTCTGGTTGCCAATGCTCGAGCCTGGGCTGGAAAAGCAATTGAGATAGCTACGAAGATAACCCCTCCCGAACGGACCGAAGAGTGCGACCTGGCATGCGCGGTGGCAACACACAACCTTGCAGAGTTTGCTGAAATGGATGGAAATATCAGGGAGGCGAGGCTCAAGTATGAGGAGGCAAAGGCCCTTTCGAAGGTGATAGGATTTGAGGAGGGGGTGTCCAATGCGGAGACTGCTCTGCGGAGGATAGCCGAGAAATAAAGATGTGACTTTGGTCTCCAAATTCCTGGGCTTGATGATGCGTGATCGCTCTACTAGTTTTGGGAATAGAAGGCCAAACTCCTACTGAAGGCTAGGATAGGTAAATATCATGTGAATAGCTCACAGCATGCAGGACATATGTTCTAGATTACCTCATCTGAGGATGGTACCAGTGCTAACCCTGTGGGTTAAGTTCTCCGGAGATGCAGCTGCAGGTCAGTGGAAACAGAGGATGATGCTCTCCAAGGTCAGTACGCAATGTGAAGAGGCAGAGCTCAATGCATGATGCAGGAGGCGAAAAGAGTGCAGGATGGGAAAGCACGTCCTCGGGGTAATTGCTCCCATCAGCAATGACACTCAAGCATCCCTGGAACACATACTCATTGTGGAAATACCAGAAGTCGGTGTTTCTTGATGGTCCAAAGAGGAGGCGGGGTGACAGAGAGGTGATGCATTGATATTGATGCACCGCCACAGATCGATCGGCAAGTATCACGAAGACGCTCCTTGCGACTTTGGTCATGGGTATCAATGTCAATGTCCGCCATTGGCTCGCCTTATTCTCTTTCAGCAACATCTTGATTCTCCGTTAGGTGGCGTCATACTGTGGCTCACGCGTCGTAGCTCCACTGTTGCTGTCGATTCTTCTTCGAAGCTTCACGATATGTTTCTGTGTATGCCAGCTCAAAGAGTCTGCGCAAGCTCGACACCGCTCCAGATGGAAATAGCCAATTGATGTGCATTCTCATAGTGACTCTTGCCTTGGCAGGGCGTCACATCTTCATCGCACGCATACACAGAAAGCACATCAAAGCACATGAATTGCATCGATGTCATTGCTGCCAAATCCTGATTTCCTCTGGTGCAACGTCGTTCCTGCATCAAACATGACCCAAAGTACCTTTCTTCACTTTGGCTCCCAATTGCACAAGGAAGGCAACTTCCAGATCGATCCACGTCGTCCATCTATAAGTACCCGTCTCATCCCTCGTCTTCTGCCTTTCCTTTCTTCATGCTACAAGGCACAAGATCTTTGCCTACGTTCAAAACAAAGCTTCCAAATTAAACTTCACTCCACAAACTACACTTCACAACCCACACATACAATCACCCAACATGTCTGGAATGATCAACAAGGTCAAGGAGGCTCTACATAAGGGCTCTTCCTCCTCCGGCGTCTCTGAGCGAACTGCTGGTCCTCACAGCTCCAGAGCTGCGAATGCTGTGGACCCAAGAGTTGGTATGTGGTGAGAGTGTTTGTCCTAGCGGCCTCGACTGACAGCTTCTAGACTCAGATTTCGGTAGCTCCACCGGATACACTGGAACCACTGGAACAACTGGCACCACTGGCACCACTGGCATCACCGGTACTGGATTGCCTGGTACTACTGGTGTTGGCCATGCTGGTACCACCGGTACGACCTTGGCTGGTACTACTGGTATTGGCCATAGTGATACCAGAAATACTGGCTATGGTGCTGGTCCTCACAGTTCTGACATTGCCAACAAGCTTGATCCCAGAGTCGACAGCGATCTCGATGGCCGCGGCCAGCGTCACGTTGCTGGTGAAACCAATGCTACTGCCGGCAGCAGCTCCGCCCAGAACACTGCTGGACCTCACAGCTCTGATCTCCTGAACAAGCTCGATCCAAGGCAAGTCGCATCGACCTCGGATGACGAATCACCCTAACATGTCACAGAGTCGACAGCGACCTCGATGGTTCCAGGACCCTTGGTGCCAACAAGACCCATGCGTAAGCAGACCATGCAGGTGAATCTACCATATTACTTTATATATCCCCGCCATTTATCTGCTATCTATTTGCCTTATATATGTTTTACATCTGTGTGTGGGAACCACAACTGACTTGAAGTAGTAAGGAGAAGGATCCCACAGATGCCGCTGCTGTCCCTCCGTCTGTCTTGAGGGAGGCTGTTGGAGAGCCAACTGTGCTTCATGATGATAAGGAACACAAGCGTGCTGAGCGTCACACTAGTGTTAGCCACCAGGATGCACACATGGGTCTATAGTTTTTTTTTTAGTACCGTATATCCGAGGTCAACCCTGTGTCTGAAGTATACAGGAGGCTTTCTTCAAGCGTTTCTCTTTTGTTATGCGAATATGGGCATGTGGAATTGGTGGGACTGGAACAGAATGTCTACGGACTTACAATTACACCACAATTGCTGTGTATGGCATTGTGTATGTGTATGCATCATGATGTCATTGTATGAGGATGAGAAACTGTAAAAAAAATTGTTTGCATCATGAGACAGATGATCAGATTTGTATTTATCAGAACGTTTTGCAGTTTTAGTCTATATGATAACGTACGAGACAGCTGTTCGAAAAGCCAAAGCCAGAGCCAAAGCGGAGATGGTAAGGGACAGTTATGTCCGTCGTAACATTATTCCATATGCCCCATCCATCCAGCCAGTTCTATGTATCTTTATCCGTGGTATTAATCCCAAATCCCACGCCAATTCGCGATTCCCTCTTGCGGCTCCGGAAAGCAAAATCCGAAAGGAGAACAAAAAGACAAAAAGACAAGACATCAACAAGAAGTACATCAAAACAAAGATGTGAAAAAATGCAGAGCACGCACAGGAGTTTCTGTGCGGAGGAAAGGAGAAGGGAGGACAGAAAGGCGGGGGAATGGTATAGGTGCAAGCGAGGAAGGGAGCAGTGAGTGCGTGAGAGCACGAGGCAGAACTATTCATCCTCGCCCTCGCAATCCTCATCAACAGCGCCTCCCACCTCGGCCCTCCTGCCCCTCGCGCCTTCACCCACGAGTCCCCACCCCTCCCCCTCCCCCTCCCCGCGCCTCTCC